>Ga0105044_10001075_pt1 | contig 35697 bp, 29 predicted proteins | sample MAT01_FD_78092 | JGI IMG/M metagenome (GOLD analysis project Ga0105044, IMG submission 78092) | Freshwater microbial communities from Lake Fryxell liftoff mats and glacier meltwater in Antarctica - MAT-01 | ecosystem: Environmental > Aquatic > Freshwater > Ice > Liftoff microbial mat | place...
CACGCGCGGCGGCGTTTCCACCAAGGCTTGCGCGATGGCGGTGCGCAGGGCTGCTGCGCCGGCTGCGTCCAACCGGCCCAGGCGCGACAACTCACGCAGCGCGTGGCCCACGCCGCGCATCACGTCGCCGCGCAGCACCGTCACTTCACCGCTCAGCGCTTCGTCTATGGCACCCAACACCGGCTGGGCGTCGGCGGCCGGCAAGTCCAGGCCGGCCAGGCATTGCGCCACCACCTCACGGGCTGCTGCCACGCCCACGAAGTTGTCCAGCGCGGGGTCGGTGTAGGCCGACTTGAAGGGCACGATCTGCGCGTTGCGGTAGCCGCCGTCGGCGGTGATCACGTAACGCGCACCGGCGTCGTGAATACGGTCCGACAGGGTCTTGTCAGAGAAACCGCCAAATACCGGGGTGTAGACGATGCCCAGGCGCTTGGCGGCTTCGGTCCAGTAGAGCTGCGCCGGGATGTTGGGCAGATTGAGCGCGATGCGGTCGCCCGCCCGGAGGCCCAGAGCACGCAGCGCCAGCGCGCACTTGGCGGTCTGCAGCAGCAGCGATTTTCGCGATATGAAATGCTGATCCACCGGCAGGCCCCGCCCGTCGTCGCCCGACATGTCCCAGCGGTCGCCTTCAAAGATGTAGGCCGTCTCGTCGCCAAAGCCGGCCAGTACATGGCGGTCGACTTCGTTGAAACACGCGTTGGTGCGGGCGCCGACGAACCAGCGGTAGTGCGGCGCAGCGCTGTCGTCGAAGGCTCGCGTCCAGGGTTTGAAGGCGCCGTCCAGCTCGATGCGCAGCGGGCTGCCGTCGGCTGCAGACCAACCTTCCCAGACCCGCTGAACGGCTTGCTCGGCAGGTCTCTGGAGGACTGAATCAGCGCGTATTTGCTCGCTTTTCAGCCATGCGCCCTGGCTGCCGACGCCGGCCACGAACCAGTGGATTTCGCTGGCCGCAATTTCGCCATGGAAGGCCCCGGGATCGGCCAGGCAGGCCTCACGCATGCGTTGCCAGTCGGCAGCCGTGCGCACCGGATTAGTCTGTGCGTCAGGAACTTGGGGCGAGGCGGCGATGGCATGGTCTGGGCTTGGGGAGGTGTCCGTCTGGCGCATGGCATCAGGCAAAAAAGCAGTCAAAAACAGCCAGCCGGCAGGGCCAAAGCGAGTGCATGAAGGGCCCGCGAACGGGCCTGTTCGCGCCAGGCTCCCAACCGCCTCGGCTGTGTCGAGGGTTCACTCAGGCTAGCATCGAAGTCGAGCACTAACAACCCAGTGACACCCCGCAGTAACCCCGCAGTAACCCCGCAACAACCCCGAACAACCCCGCAACAACGACCCCTCGACAGCGCAGCACTCACGCCGCATTCACGCCGCTTTCACCCCGCTTTCACACCGCCATCACACCGCGGTCGGACCGCGCCCGCGCCGGCGGCGATGCGTGGCCCACGCTGCTTACTCAAACATCAGTTTGCGTATGCCGCGAAGTGTGAACAGCCTGCCAGGGTTCTGCGTTTCTTCCAGGACGCCCGACAGGCGCCGCAGGATGGACGGGCTGCGCCTGGCGCGCCAGATCACCAGATCAGCCATCCAGGGGTGTTGGTTGACCCAGCTCGCGCGCTCGTACAGATCAAACATCGGCTGCAGGGCGCTCACGCGCGCTGCATAGTCGGCCTGCACTGCGGCGTCGGTCATGGCGGGCGTCGCTGTCGTCCCAGCAGCCGCAAAAGCTGCGCACAAGACCTGTGCTGCCAGCATGCCGGTTTCCAACGCTTTGCCGATGCCTTCGCCGCTGAAGGCATAGGTGCTGCCCAACGCTTCGCCAGTGGCCAGCAGGCCGGGACGCGACAAACGGGCGCCCTGCAAAGAGCAGCGCAGCGGGGCACCCTTGATCTCGCCTTGCAGGCTGCCGTTTTTCATCAACTCACCGGCCAGCGGATAGATCTCGGCAAAAGCCTCCAGCATGCGATGCAGGTTGGCGGGCTGCATCTGCCCCTTGCCGTCCTTGTTGCGGCGGTGGCTGCCGGTCAACCCCGCGCCGATGTTGAACAAGCCACCCGGCAGCGGAAAGATCCAGCCGTAACCCCCCTGCAGCCGCGGATGCCAGACGATGTGCAATTGCTGGATGCGGTCGCGCAAGGACTCCGCCTGGACATAGGCGCGCAGGGCCACGCCGCTGGGCGTGTGGCGCTCGCACAGGCCGGCTGCTGTCAAGGCCGCCGGCACCGCGCCGGTAGCCAGCACCACCCAGCGCGCCTGTACCGAGCGACTGTGCGCCGGCTGATCCAGGTCTTTGAAGCGCGCACCCACGACACGGGCTTGCGCACCCCTGAGCTGTTCACCCAAGATCTTTGCACCCAAGATCTTTGCTCCCATCGGCTCTGTGCCAACGCCCTCCAGCTCAGGGCCCTCGAAGCGCCAGCGTGTCTGCAGCCTGGCACCGCTGCGCAACGCTGCGCGCAACAGCACATCATCGAGTTGCAGCCGCGGCAGCACCGCCAGTTGGCCGGGCACATCGACCTGCCCGCCGCGCGGCCCGACCAGCCTGACATGGCGCACCGGCATCGCCAGCGCGGCCACCTCTTCGGCCACGCCCAGACGCCGCAGCGCAGCCAGGCTGTCGGGGATCAGGCCGTCGCCACAGACCTTGTCGCGCGGAAAGTCGTGTTGGTCAACCAACAGCACATCCACACCCGCCGCTGCCAGCACCTGCGCGCAGGCGCTGCCCGCCGGGCCGGCACCGACCACCAACACCTCGCAGCGTACCGGGTCGGTCACCGCATGCGCTCTGTGCGAAGTTGCAGCGCTTGGCGCTTCAGGCCGCCTTGACCTTCAGGCGCCAGGCGTGCAGCAGCGGCTCGGTGTAGCCACTGGGCTGCGCTGTGCCTTTGAACACCAGATCGCTGGCGGCCTGGAAAGCTGGGCTGCTCTTGAAGTCAGGCGCCATGGCTCGGTAAGCCGGGTCGGCCGCGTTCTGGCGGTCGACCACCTTGGCCATGCGCTTGAGGGTGTTGCGCACCTGCGCTTTGTCCACCACCCCGTGCAGCATCCAGTTGGCCATGTGCTGGCTGCTGATGCGCAGCGTGGCGCGGTCCTCCATCAGGCCCACGTTGTGGATATCGGGCACCTTGCTGCAGCCCACGCCCTGGTCGACCCAGCGCACCACATAGCCCAGGATGCCCTGCGCGTTGTTGTCCAGCTCTTGCTGCTTGTCAGCAGGCAACCAGTTGTCTTGTTTGACCACAGGAATGGTCAGCAGATCGTTGAGTAAGCGGTCGGGATGGGTGGCCGGATCATGCTTGCGCAGCGCGCGCTCGAGCTGCATTTGCACCTTGAACACGTCCACCTGGTGGTAGTGCAAGGCATGCAAGGTGGCAGCGGTGGGGCTGGGCACCCAGGCGGTGTTGGCGCCGGCCAGCGGGTGGCCGATCTTTTGCCGCAGCATCGCAGCCATCAGATCGGGCATCGCCCACATGCCTTTGCCGATCTGCGCCTTGCCGCGCAAACCGCAGGCCAGGCCGGTGAGCACGTTGTTGCTTTCGTAGGCGGCAATCCAGGCGCTGCTCTTCATGTCGCCTTTGCGCAGCATGGGGCCGGCTTGCATCGCGCTGTGCATCTCGTCGCCCGTGCGGTCCAGGAAACCGGTGTTGATGAATGCCACCCGCTCGGCGGCAGCCGCGATGCAGGCCTTGAGGTTGACGCTGGTGCGCCGCTCTTCATCCATGATGCCGAGCTTGACGGTGGCTGCCGGCAAACCCAGCATCTGCTCGACACGGGCAAAAAGCTCGCTGGCAAAAGCCACTTCGGCCGGGCCATGCATCTTGGGCTTGACGATGTACACGCTGCCTTGGCGGCTGTTGACGATGCCGGCCTTACCGCGCTTCTTGAGGTCGTGCAGCGCGATCGTGGTGGTGACCACGGCGTCCAGGATGCCTTCAGGGATCTCTTGCTGCTGCTCACCCCACAGGATGACCGGATGGTTCATCAGGTGGCCGACGTTGCGCACGAACAGCAATGAGCGCCCGGGCAGGCTCAGTTTGCCGGCCTTGCCGGACTGGCCGAGCTTGCCGTCGGCCACCGCAGCCGCAACAGCCGCCGCCGCCGTGTACACCCGGTCTGCATGCAGGCCACGCGTGAAGGTCTTGCCGCCTTTGCTGACCTCTTCGGTCAGCGTGCCTTTCAGAATCCCCAGCCAGTTGCCGTAGGCCTGGACCTTGTCGGCTGCATCGACCACCGCAACGGAGTCTTCCAGATCCAGGATCGTCGACAAAGCTGATTCCAGCACCAGATCGCTCACACCGGCCGCATCACTGGCACCGATGGCCGTGCTGCGGTCGATGCGGATGTCAAGATGCAGGCCGTTGTGGAGCAGCAGCACCGCGCTGGGCGCAGCAGCGCGGCCCTGGTAGCCGACCAACTGCGTCGGCGCCTTCAATTCGGTCCGGCTGCCGTCTGCGAGGCTGACCTGCAGTGCGCCAGCAACCACCCTGTAGCCGGTGCTGTGCAGGTGCGAGCCTTTGGCCAACGGGGCGCAACGGTCCAGCACATGGCGCGCGTAGGCGATGACTTTGGCGCCTCGCACCGGGTTGTAGCTGCTGCCTTTTTTTTCTGCGCCATCGGTCTGCGGCAGCACGTCCGTGCCGTACAGCGCGTCGTACAAAGAGCCCCAGCGTGCATTGGCTGCATTCAAGGCGTAGCGCGCGTTGGTGATCGGCACCACCAGCTGTGGCCCCGCTTGCAATGCCAGTTCTGCATCGACATTCCGCGTGCTGACTTTGACTTGCGCAGGCACGGGCACCAGGTACCCGATCTTTTGCAAAAAGCTGCGGTAGCGCTTCATCTGCGCTGCGGTGCTGAGGGGGCCGGGATGCTGCTGGTGCCATTCGTCGAGCGCGGTCTGCAGACGGTCACGCTCGGCCAGCAGTGCCGCGTTGCGCGGCGCCAGATCGCGCACGATGGCGTCAAAGCCAGCCCAGAAAGCAGCCGCTTTCAGCCCCGTTCCAGGCAATACCTCGGATTCGATGAATTGGTGAAGGGCATTGTCGACTTGCAGGCTGTGGATCGTGGTTCGCATGGTGTGATGGGACAGTTCAGTGGCTCAAAGACAAAGGGGGTTGGCGGGACGCTGGCGCCTGCGTATCCAGCACCTGGGTCGGTGAAGACTCTCAGCCTCTCAGAGCAGATGTGGCTGCGCCGGGCTCGAACAAGGTCGGCAACTCCAGCAACGACTGAATACGACAGGTCGGCGGTATGGCCAGCGAATCGGGCGGGTCGGGGCCGCACTGCAACCACGCCGCCACGTAGCCGAACCAACTGGCGGCGCTGCTGGCTGCGTAGTCAGCGCTGACAAACAGGATGTCTCTGGCTGGCATCTCCAGCACCTCAACGCCCAGCCCCCAGGCTTGCGGGTCGTTGCGGTAGCGCTGCTTGCCCTGCAGGCTGATCACCGGGTCCAGCCACTCTGACAGGCCAGCGGCTTTGAGGGCCACAGCCAGCGTGTCGGCGTTGTCCAGACCCAGGGTGCCACAAGTCAGCCCAAGCCCACGGAGCTGTGCGAGCACCTCGGCCGCACCCGGGCAGGCCGTCAGCTCACGCTGCTGCTTGATCAAGCTGTGCTCATGGGCGGCGCTCAAGGGCAAAGCCAGGCGGGTCGCCGACAAGCGCAAGGCTGCCGCGCTCAAGTCCCAGAAGCTGTCTTTGCGCGCTGAACTGCCGGCGCGCTCGCTGGCCGCGATCATGCGCGTGTACTCGGTCTGCTTTTCGCGCCACAGCAGCGTCAGCGCCTGGCCCTGGCCTGGAAACAGCTGCTCGGCCAGCGCCACCACGGGATGCATGTCCAGCAAGGTGCCATGGGCATCGAAGAGGGCTGCACGCAAAACCATTTCCAGATTCTATTCGATACCCAGAAGCACCCTAAACCACTAGAAGTTGGCTGATTAAGTTGGCGAAAATGCATAATCGACCCATGGACAAGCTCAAGCAAGTCGAGTCCTTCGTGGCCGCATCCACCAAAGGCAGCTTGACCGCTGCCGCGCAAGCCGAAGGCGTGGCGCCAGCGGTGATCGGCAGGCGCATCGACGCGTTGGAGCGACGCCTGGGTGTCAAGCTGCTGACACGTACCACCCGCCGCATTGCCTTGACCCATGAGGGCAGTGCCTACCTTGAGGATTGCCAGCGCCTGTTGGCCGAGTGGGCACGCGCCGAAACCAGCGTCAGCGCCGGGGCGGTAAAAGCCAGCGGTCATCTGCGCTTGAGCGCGCCGGCGGGATTCGGGCGCCGCCATGTGGCGCCGCTGGTGCCAGGCTTTTGCAGCCAGCATGCCGAGCTGAGCCTGAGCCTGAACCTCAGCGACCGCCTGGTCGACATCGTGCATGAAGGTGTGGATTGCGCCGTGCGCATCGGGCCGCAGCCCGAGGCCCCGCTGGGCAGCGTGCGCCTGGCCGACACCCGACGGCTGTTTGTGGCCGCACCGGCTTACCTGGCCCAAGCTGGCACGCCTGCGCACCCTTCAGATCTGGCTCGTCATGAGTGCCTGCGATTGAGTTCTGACGCCGGCCAAGGCAGCGGCTGGGCATTTCAGATCGATGGCCAGGTGCTGCACATTCGCCCGCCTGGCAGGCTGGACTGCAGCGATGGCCAGGTGCTGCACGACTGGTGCTTGCGTGGCCTGGGCCTGGCTTGGCGCAGCACCTGGGAAGTTGAAGCAGATATCCGCGCCGGCCGCCTGGTGACCGTGCTGCAGCCCTTTGAAGCGCCGGCCATCGGCATCCATGCGGTTTTTGCGCAGCGCAAGCTGCTGCCACTGCATCTGCGCCTGTGGATCGACTGGCTCAAGCAGCACTATGCCGACGCGCAATACTGGCGCCGCGAGCGTCAGGACCCAGGCAGCACCGCCTGACACTCCTTCACTGCTTCACTTCACTGCTTCACTTCACTGCGTCACTTCACTTCGGCGCCGCGTCAGCCATGCACTTGCGGAGGTGGCTAGTCTTGGCGGCGCCCGCCAATTTTTTATCGGCGGCCGACTTCTCGCAGACGGCGCTGGCCGGGGCTGCTGCTTCGGCAGCTTCACGCTCGCACTTCTTGATGTGTGCGGTTTTGGCGGCACCCGCCAGCTTCTTGTCGACCGCAGACTTCTCGCACATCGCATTGGCAGCCAGCGCGGGGCCAGCGATCAGGCTCATCAAACTCAGGATCACAACCATCAAACTCTTGTTCATGGCAATCTTTCTTTCTGTGTGAATGGAAGCAGCATGGGCTGCCACTAGAGTATGCGCCGCGGATGGTGGATGGCTTCGTGGGCGGCGTGCAAGCGGCGCACCAGCACGCCGATGAAGGCCTTGTCAAACAGATGGCGTGTGGGCAAAGAGAGTTGCTCCATGCTGGGGGGCGTAAAAGCAATCGTGGTGGCCGGCTCGGCCACCAGGATGTCGACCGTGTGCACGCCCAAGTCGGGGCTGGGGGCCAGGTAGGCCATCTCGCCCACCGATGCGCCTGCAGCCAGCCGGGCCACGGTCTTGCCGTCGCGCAGCACCTCGACTTGGCCTTGGGTGACGATGTGAAAGGCGTTGCCAGTTTCGCCTTTGCGAAACAGCGCTTGGCCGTAGCTGTGGCGCTGCCAGGTTGCGCGGCGCACCACTTCCCACAGGGCGGCGTCGCCAAAGTCGACAAAAAACTCCAGCGAGCGCAGTTGCGTGAAACGCTCCGAGTCGAGCACCTCCTGCAAGCCGCCGCGCGCCAGTTGCTGCTTGGCTGTCAGGGCCGACAGCGCGCGAGCCACTTCATCCCAATCGGCAGGGCGCAGGTGTCGCTCCTTGGCCAGACAGGCCTCGATCAGCGACTGCAGACCCTCTGGCACGCCCTCACGCAGGCTCGACAACGCAGGCGCAGTACCGTGGTAGATCTGGTGCATCAAAGCCTGTTGATGAGCGGCGTCAAACGGCGGGCGGCCAGCAATCAGGTGGTACAGCACAGCGCCCAGTGAGTAGATGTCGGCGCGGCTGTCCAGCAAATCGCCTTCCAGTTGCTCAGGCGACATGTAGGCCAGCGAGCCGACCCTGAAGACCTGGGTATGGTCGGCGCCCAGGTTGAAGACGCTGCCAAAGTCGGTGACCTTGACCTCGCCAATGCGATCACCATCCAGCGTCACCAGCAGGTTGGCGGGCTTGACATCGCGGTGCACCAGGCCGTGGCGAAAGCAGTAGCCCAGCGCGTTGGCGCACTTGAAACCGATTTCCACCACCTGGGTCAGCGGCAACAGGCTGTCGGCGCGGCAGTAGCGGCGCAAGGTGACACCTGGCACGTACTCCATCACCAGATAGGGCGCTTCTTCGTCAGCCACCGCATCCAGGATCCTGACCACATTGGGATGTTGCAGCCGCCCGACCAGGGCTGCCTCGGCGGCGAAGAATCGCTTCTGGTACTGAACATCGCGCGGGTCATCGCCACCCATCGCCAGCCTGACGCGCTTGATCGCCACATCTTGCTGCGAAAAGGGGTCGTGGGCCAGAAAGACCTCACTGGTCGCCCCTTCCCCCAGCTTGGCCCGCACCAGGTACTTGCCGATCTGCGCCGGCAAGCTGGCTGCCGCCGCGAGGTGCTGCGCCGGCGGGCGTGCGTTGGACCTGTCTGAAGCGCGATCCGGCCTGCCCGATGATTTGCGGTCGGCGGATCTGCTCGATCCGACGCTTGCAGCGCCAGAAGCGCTGGAAGCGCTGGAAGCGCCGAAAGCGCCGAAAGCGCCGCTGCGGGAGGTGGAGGATTTCAAAGGCGATTTCAACGCTCGCGGGAATGGAGCGCAGGCCCCTGGATGTTGCAGCCGCGCTGCCCGGTTTGCCAGCCGGAAAAGGCCCGCAAAGCAAGCCTGTTCTTGAGCTGTACCCTTGTGTCACTGTGCCCAACGGCGCAAAAGTAGAATCTCCCTGCATGATGCAAGCCAAGCAGGATTTGCGCGCGGCGCTGCAATCCGCACTACAGCAATGGGTGGCCGACCAGGGCGGCGACAGCACTGCGCTGCCCGCAGCCCAGTTCGAGTCGCCCAAGCAAGCCTCGCATGGCGACCTGGCGATCACGGCTGCGATGCCGATGGCGCGACTGTTAAAAAAGAACCCCAGGGAGCTGGCGCAGTCTTTGGTCAAGCTGCTGGAAGCCCAGAGTGCAGTTCAACGCTGGGTGAGCGCGCTGGAGATCGCCGGACCGGGGTTCATCAACTTGCGGCTCAGCGCAGCGGCCAAACAAGCGGTGGTCGCCGAAGTGCTGCAAGCGGCCGATCAGTTTGGCCGGCAGCCGGCGCAAGCCCGCAAAGTGATGGTCGAGTTTGTTTCGGCCAACCCCACCGGCCCGCTGCACGTGGGCCATGGCCGCAACGCTGCCTTGGGCGACTGCATCTGCAACTTGTTGCAGACCCAGGGACTGCAGGTGCTGCGCGAGTTCTATTACAACGACGCCGGGGTGCAGATCGCCACCCTGGCCAGCAGCACGCAAAACCGCCTCAAAGGGCTTAAACCCGGCGACCCCAGCTGGCCAGAACAAGCCTACCAGGGTGACTACATTGCCGACATCGCGGCCGACTTTGCCGCCGGCAAGACCGTGCACGCAGACGACCGCGCTTTCACAGCCTCGGGCGACCCCGACGACCTGGACAGCATCCGGCTCTTTGCCGTGGCTTACCTGCGCCACGAACAAGACCTGGATCTGCGGGCCTTTGGCGTGCGCTTTGACAACTACTTTCTGGAGTCGAGCCTGTACGCCACAGGGCGCTTGGAGGACACCGTGCAGCGTTTGGTGGCCGCCGGCAAGACCTTTGAGGAAGGTGGCGCGCTGTGGCTGCGCACCACCGACTATGGCGACGACAAAGACCGCGTCATGCGCAAGCAAGACGGCAGCTGCACCTACTTCGTGGGCGATGTGGCCTACCACCTGGACAAGTTCGAGCGCGGTTACACCCAGGTCATCAACGTGCAGGGCACCGACCACCACGGCACGATGGCGCGCGTGCGCGCCGGCCTGCAAGCCGTCGGCCTGGGCATCCCCGCCGGCTACCCCGACTACGCGCTGTACAAGATGATCACGGTGATGAAGGGCGGCGCCGAGGTCAAGATTTCCAAGCGCGCCGGCTCTTATGTGACGCTGCGCGACCTGATCGAGTGGACCAGCTGCGACGCGGTGCGCTTCTTTCTGATCAGCCGCAAGGCCGACACCGAGTTCACCTTTGACGTCGATCTGGCGTTGAAGGCCAACGACGAGAACCCGGTCTTCTATGTGCAGTACGCGCATGCCCGCATCTGCTCGGTGTTGGCCAAGCATGGCGGTGGCACGCCGAGCAGCGAGCAACTGCTGGCGGCCGATCTGTCGTTGCTGGCAGCACCCAGCGAAGCCGCCTTGATGCTCAAGCTGGCCGCATACCCGGAGATGCTGAGCCGCGCTGCGCTGGAACTGTCGCCGCACGAGGTGGCCTTTTACCTGCGTGATCTGGCAGCAGCTTTTCACACCTACTACGCCAGCGAACGCGTGCTGGTAGCAGACGCTGCGCTGTCGCTGGCCCGCCAGGCCCTGCTGGCTGCCACTGCGCAAGTGCTGCGCAATGCACTGGCAGTGCTGGGCGTGTCGGCGCCGCGATCGATGTCCCGCGACGAGACCTCCCCCCAGATCCCGATCGCCGAGGTGAACGCATGAGCCAGAACAAACACGGGCGCGGCGCCGTCAAACTCGCAGGTGCAGGTGCAGGTGCAGGTGCAGGTGCGACGCGCAGTCAGGGCAAGGGCCGCCAATGGGGCGGTTTTGCGATGGGCCTGGTGGCGGGGCTGTTGATGGGCCTGGCGCTGGCACTGGGTGTGGCGCTGTACATCACCAAGGCGCCTGTGCCTTTCATCAACAAGGTGCCGCAACGCACGGTCGAGCAAGACAACGCGGAAACCGAACGCAACCGCAACTGGGACCCCAATGCACCGTTGGGCGGCAAATCGGCGGCTCGGCCATTGGACCCGGCAGCGGCTCCCGTCGAAGGCATGGCCTCGGGCGCCGGGGCTGTTGCAGGTGCGCCGACCGGGCCCGCCGCCGGGCAGGGCCTGCCGCTGCCTTTGCCTCCTGGCAATTCAGGCAGTTCAGGCCCCGGCACGCCCACGCCGGTGATTGCCACCGCCCGTGATCCGGCAGCCATCCTCGCCGGCGCTACCACAACACCTGTGCCGGGCTCCGCGGCTGCACCTGGCGTCTCTGCTTTCCCGTCTGCCGGCGGCTCGCCCGCTGCCGGCGCCGCCCAACCCGTCGCGCCGACGACGGCTGCAATCACGATCTCCGACCCTTTTGTCTACTTTGTGCAGGCTGGCGCGTTCAACAGGGGTGAAGAAGCGGAACAACAGCGGGCCAAGCTGGCTCTGATGGGACAGTCGGCCAGGATCACTGAGCGCGAACAAGCCGGGCGCACCGTTTACCGCGTGCGTCTGGGGCCTTTTGCAACCCGCGACGAAGCCGATGTCCTGCAATTGCAGTTGCAGCAACAGGGCATCGGGGTGCAGATCGTCCGTGTAGAAAAGCCCTGAATGTTTCCTTTTTTTCGCGCTTCGGCTTTTTGAAGCTTTGAACCAGCCTGACCGCGATGCAGCGGCTTCGTGGGTGGCTTGACCACCCCCCCCACCCCTACGGCCAGGCTTGCAAAGCAGGGTCTCGACGAAAGGATTCAGATGCAAAGGCGCGATTTCTCCCAGCAACTGGCAAGCGCAGGACTGGGCTTGAGCCTGGGCTTGCCCATGCTGGGAACGGCACAGGCACAGGGCGGCCCGGTAGAAGGCCAACACTACGTGAGGCTGGCCTCGCCAGTGCCTGTCAACTTGCCTTCAGCAGACAAGAAACTCGAGGTGGTGGAGTTCTTCTGGTATGGCTGCCCCCACTGTTATGCCTTCGAGCCGGCGCTGGAGAACTGGGTCAAGCGGCTGCCTGCAGATGTCAGCTTCCGTCAGGTGCCGGTGGGCTTCATGGCACCCCACCAGACGCACCAGAAGCTCTTCTATGCGCTGGAAGAACTGGGCCAGCTCGACAACATGCACCGCAAGGTCTTTGCTGCCATCCACCAACAACGGCTGCGCTTGTCCAGCGAAGACGAGATCGTCAACTTTGTCACCGCACAGGGTCTGGACAAGAGCAAGTTTGTGGCTGCCTACAAGTCCTTCGGCGTCAGCTCCAAGGCCAAACGTGCCAAACAACTGGCGGATGCTTACAAGATCGACGGCGTGCCTGCGCTGGGCATCAACGGCCGCTTCTACACTTCGGGCGCGCTGGCCGGCAGCCACGAACGGGCCCTGGCCGTAGCCGACTTCCTGCCTCAGCTTGCCAGACAAACAGTCTGAGCGTTTGGCACAGAGGCTGAAAGAGGCGACCGAAGGACCGATCGCCGGAACAGGGGCGAGTCGATCGGTCAAGCGATCGGGAACGTCCCGGCGGCCTGAATTCACAGCTTGCTGAGGTCCGCTCATCGGCGCAGTGTTTATACTGCACTGCAATTTTCGTGCCGATTGATGTCAAGACCTCCATTCCCAACTCCAGACAAACGCCGCCAATTCGGCTGCGCGACATGGGGCCGTTCAACATGGCTGTGGGCGCTGCTGCCTATGCTGTGGGCCTGCAGCGCGCCGGCACTGGCAGAAAAAGCCGACCGCAGCAAGCCCATGGTGGTCGAAGCCGATCAGGGCGGCACGGTGGACTTGCAGCGCCAGGTGCTGGTCTACCGCGGCAACGTGGTGATCACCCAAGGCACGATGGTGCTGCGCGCCGACCGCATCGAGTTGCGTGAGACAGCAGACGGCTTCCGCACGGCCCTGGCCCAGGGCGCCGCAGGCAAGCCGGCCCTGTGGCGGCAAAAGCGTGACGGTGTGGACGAGATCATGGAAGGCTCGGCCGAGCGCATCGAGTTCGACGGCAAGGCCGACACGCTGCGCTTCAAAGGCAACAGCACGGTACGCCGCCTTCGCAGCGGTACGGTGGCCGATGAAATCATCGGCGAGACCATCGTCTGGAGCAACAGCACCGAGATCTTTCGTGTCGAAGGCGGCGCCGCCACAGCCATCAACCCCAGCGGCAGGGTGCGCGCCGTGCTCAGCCCCAGGGTGGAAGCAGGTGCCTCGGCGCCTGGCAGTGCCAGCCCGGCTGCAGCCACGACCCCTGCCACCCCACCCACCACGCCAGGCAGTCTGAGCCCCAGTCGAAGCCTGACCCCGGGCCGATGAGCAGCGCCTTCGGCGCAGCCGCAACGATGCCCGCGGCGTCCACCCCCTTGCCGGCAACTGCATTCTCCAGCGGCTTGCGCGCAGAGCACCTGTGCAAGCGCTACGGCGCCCGCGTCGTGGTCAACGATGTGCATCTGGCGGTGGGCGCCGGTGAAGTGGTCGGGCTGCTGGGCCCCAACGGCGCCGGCAAGACCACCACCTTCTACATGGTGGTGGGCCTGGTGCGCGCCGACGCGGGCCAGATCCACATCGATGGCCAGGCCGTGCACAAGCTGCCGATCCACCAGCGGTCCAGACTGGGACTGTCCTATTTGCCGCAAGAAGCGTCGATCTTCCGCAAGCTGACGGTGGAAGAAAACATCCGGGCCGTGCTGGAGTTGCAGCGCGGCCCCGACGGCAAGGCGTTGGGCCAGAGCGCGCAAGAGCAACTGTTGCAACAGCTGCTGCACGACCTGTCACTGGAAAAATTGCGCGACTCGCCGGCGCCGGCCTTGTCGGGCGGTGAGCGGCGGCGCGTCGAGATTGCCCGTGCTCTGGCCACCCAGCCGCGTTTCATTCTGCTCGACGAGCCCTTTGCAGGCATCGATCCGATCGCGGTGATGGAGATCCAGCGCATCATCGGCTTCTTGCGCGCGCGTGGCATCGGCGTGTTGATCACCGACCACAACGTGCGCGAGACGCTGGGTATCTGCGACCGCGCCTACATCATCAGCGAAGGCCGGGTGCTCGCCGAAGGGCTGCCGCGAGACATCGTCGACAACCCCCAGGTGCGCAAAGTCTATCTGGGCGAAAACTTCCGCATGTGACGGGCTGAAGACCATGAAGCCTTCACTGCAAGTGCGCCTGTCGCAGCATCTGGCGCTGACGCCTCAGCTGCAGCAATCGATCCGTTTGCTGCAGCTCTCGACGCTGGAGTTGCAGCAAGAGATTGGGCAGATGCTCGAACAAAACCCCTTTCTGGAGGTGGAAGAAGACCACGAGCTGACGCCCTACGACTTGCCGCAGGAGCGCGAGTCCACCGACCGGGAAGTTGACCGCGATGCAGATCGTGAAGCCGACTTTGACGACCGCCACCCGCAAGCCGATGCTGCCGCAGCGCTGAACGGCGACGACGGCCATGGCGCTGAAGGGCCTGCCAATGGCTCGGCAGAAGAGAGCCCCTTTGATCGCGCACAGAAAAGCCAGGCCAGCGACAACAGCGTTGGTGACGGCATTGACGGCGCTGACAGCGGCGATGGCGGTGAGGCATCGGACGGCTCGGAGCTGCGTGCAGAAGAGTTTGGCACCACCGAGCGCACGGATTGGGAAAACGGCACGGAGTCTGACGACTTCGATGGCGTGCGCGAGTTGCCCTCTGCCAATACTCCGGGCCCGGGCAACGGCAGCGGCGACAACGAAGAAGCGCAAGATCGCAATGCTGCTGACACCTCGCTGCAAGACCACTTGCGCGCACAGACAGCAGGCATGCGCATGTCCGACGAAGACCGTGCAGCTTTCGAAGTGCTGCTCGAGTCGTTGAACGAAGACGGCTACCTGATCGAGCCGCTGGAAGAGATCGCACTGGGCCTGAGCAGATTGCTCGAGATCGAGGGCGAAGAAGCTCAAGAGGACTTGATGCAGCGGCTGCGCTGCGCGCTGCACTGGCTGCAAAACCTGGAGCCGCTGGGCGTGGGCGCGCGCTCGTTGGGAGAATGCCTGACGCTGCAACTGCGCCAAAAGCCCAAAGGCCCGGCGGCCACGGCAGCGCTGCTGATCTGCGATGGCCACCTGGAGCTGCTGGCCAGGCGCGACATGAAGCGACTGTCGGAGCTGACCGGCACCGGTGAAGACCTGGTGCGCGCAGCGCACGATCTGATCAGGTCTTGCGAACCCAAACCCGGCCGCGCCTTTGCGCCCGGCGAAGGCACACCGATCGTGCCGGACGTGATCGTGCGCAAGAGCGGGCGCAACCTGATCGTCACGCTCAACCCCGACGTCATGCCCAAGCTGCGCATCAACGACCTGTTTGCCAACGCCGTACGGGCCCAAAGGGGCCCGGCCGGCGCCCCGGCGCTGTCCAGCAGCCTGCAGGAGGCACGCTGGTTCGTCAAAAACATCCAGCAGCGCTTTGACACCATCCTGCGCGTCAGCAAAGCCATCGTCGAACGCCAGAAGGCCTTTTTCAGCCACGGCGACATCGCGATGAAACCGCTGGTGCTGCGCGAGATTGCCGACGAGCTGGGTTTGCACGAAAGCACCATCTCGCGCGTCACCACCGCCAAGTACATGGCCACCACGCTGGGCACCTTCGAGCTGAAGTACTTCTTTGGCTCGTCGCTGAACACCGAAGCCGGTGGCAATGCTTCGAGCACTGCGGTGCGGGCCTTGATCCAGCAGTTCGTGACTGCAGAAGACATTCTCAAGCCGCTGTCTGACAGCCAGCTCAGCCAGATGCTGGAAGAGCAAGGCATCCAGGTTGCCCGCCGCACGGTGGCCAAGTACCGCGACGCTTTGAAAATCGCGCCTGCCACCCAGCGCAAGGCGCTGTAGCGATGGCCGCCCTGTTTCTGCCCTGCGCCCAAGGCGTGGAGGAGTTGCTGCTGGCTGAAGTGCAGCGCATCGGCCAGCAGCAGCCGGCTGCCGAGTCACGCCAGCACAAGAGCCGTCCGGCCGAGCTCGAAGCGCAAGCCACCCGCGGCGGCGTCTGGGTGCAAGGCGACGAAGCCATGGCCATGCGGCTGAACCTGCAAAGCCGCCTGGCGCAGCGCGTGCTGTGGCCCTTGATCGACGCACCCTACCGCGACGAGCACGATCTTTACGACATGGCACGCCATGTGCCGTGGGGTAAGTGGCTGACCCCCTCGCACACCTTGCGTGTGGACGTCAGCGCCCAGCGCTCGCCGCTGCGCAGCCTGAACTTCTGCGCGCTGCGCATCAAGGACGCCATTTGCGACACGCTGCGCGACAGCACCGGTGAGCGGCCCAGCGTCGACATCCGCCAGCCCGATTTGCCGGTGGCCTTGTTCGCCGGGCCCGATCACGCCACGCTGTATGTAGACACATCGGGCGAGCCCTTGTTCAAGCGCGGCTGGCGTGAATTCAAAGGCGAAGCGCCGCTCAAAGAAACCCTGGCCGCTGCGATGCTGGCCGCCGCCGGTTGGCAGGGCCGCAGCGAAGACGGCCCGCTGCTCGACCCTTGCTGCGGCGCCGGCACCATTGCCATCGAAGCTGCGCAGATGGCGTGTGGCATTGCGCCCGGCAGCCAACGCCACTTCAGCTTTGAGCGTCAGTTGCCTTTCCAGCCGCATCTGGCGGCGTGGCGCGAGATGAAGCGCGAAGCCCAGGCCCAGGTGCATGCGCCAGCGGTGGCCGTCTTTGCCGGTGATGTGAGCTTTCGCATGACCGACTTTGCGCAGCGCAACGCGCAGCTGGCCGGGGTTCAGGACGCGATCGAATTCAAAAGTGCAGACGCGTTGCAGCGTCTGCCGCCAGCGGCGCAGGGCACGATGTTGATCAACCCCCCTTACGGCGAGCGCATGGAGGCCAAAGGCACCGGCAGCGCACAAAGCCGCCCGGGCTACGACCGCCATGCGCCCCAGCCACGCCCAGCACGCCAGCAATTTGAAGCCGATGCCAGCTCAAGCGAATTTTTTTCGGCGTTGGCTGCGCATTGGAAGAGCCACTACGACCAATGGACGGCGTGGCTGCTGAGCCCCGACATGAAGCTGCCGCACGCGCTGCGCCTGAAAGAAAGCCGCCGCGTGCCGATGTGGAACGGCGGCATCGAATGCCGCTTGTTCCGCTTTGACATCACCGCCAGGGGCTCACCTGCCGGCGACGCCGGCGGCATCGTGCCCACCCCGCACGCGCGTTAAGCTCAGCTCAACTCAGCTCAGTTCAGCGCAACACCGGCAGCGCAGCCACGCGGCGCTCGATTTCGGCCATCTGTGCTTCGTAGGCTGGCGCCCCAACACCACCATAACGGCGCAAGAACTCTGGCTCGGGCATGTGCTCGGGCAGGTCTGCAGCGCGCGGCATGAAGTCGCTCTCGCGCCGGCTGGCGGCGGCGGCTTGTTGCAGGCGCTGCGGGTCCTGCACCGCCAACTCGCCAAAACGGGTGCCCGCACGGTTGGCGGCCATGTCGTTGAAGCTGAAGCCACTGCCACCGCGTGAATCGGCGATCTCTTTGTACAGGCCAATGGCGCGTGACATCGGCCCCGTGCCTTCGGCAGCCAGCGCGGCAGAGATCAAGAAGTGCTTGGGCCAATCGTTGCGGCCATCCAGCAATACCTGCAGGCGCGGCGCGCGTGGCCACTCACGCGCGCTGGGCAGTACCGCACCCAGCCCGTGGCCGTTGGCATAGAGTGTCAACACCACCAGCGCGGCGCGGTTTTCAAGTGCTGCATCGTGGCCGCCGGTACTGCGCTCGCTGGCCAGCTCGAACATCGGACCGATCAAACGGGCCAGCGACACCTGGCTGGCCGGTGTGACCACAGAAGCAGCAGACGCCATAGAAGCAGCAGATGCTGCAGAGGCCACAGACGCCACGGACGCCGCAGATGCCACAGATGCCAGCTCAACGATGCGCTCGGTATAGACACGCAACCGCTCTTGCTCGTCAATCGGAATCAAGGCACCTGCCAGTTGTTCTGTGATGCTGCCCGGCTTCAACTCAGGCGGCCGGGTGTAGCGCACATGGGCCTGCTGCGGCAAGAAATTCACCTGCTGGATGACCTGGCCTACGAGAGGCAACTGATCCTGCAGGCCAGCGCGCTGCAGCGCCCATAGCGCCAGACTTTCAGCGCCGGCTGCGGGCAGGCGCAAGTTGCCGATGCAGATGCGTTGCAGCCGTGGCAGACCCGTGCTTTGCGCCAATTGCAGATCGACGTTGATCCAGCTGCCCCAGGGCTGAAGCCCGCCGCCCAGCCAAGGATTGGGCCAGTGCCTGGGCCACAACCTGCCGGCGTCCAGGCTGAGCTGCAACTGCGCTTGGCCCTGGAGCAGGTCGACGCGGCTGGAGCCGCCCAGCCAGCGGTAGGCCGCGTGGTTGAGCAGCAGTTCCAGATCGTGCGCACTGACACCAATCACTCTTTGCTGGCCAGCGATCAGCCGGCGCGGGTCATGCAGCTTGAGCAGCGCCAAGGCGCGCTCGACGTCTTTGGACTGGATGTCGGTGTGCAAGGCCACGCTGGGCTGACGCTGCAACAACAACACCCCCGCCAGCAGCGGCGCCAGCAGCAGCAGCAGCAGCGAGGCGCTGACAATCAGCGCTCGCCTGGGCCCGAACTTTCGCAGCGCAGGCGCGCGCGACGGGGCGACTGGATCAGGGTTGAGGTGCATCACCCCTGCAGTGTCGCCGCAACCGGCGCAGAAGCAAGCCTTGAACTGAGGCAAGAAATGGCGATCGGCGTGCGCCTCAGGCCCATGCAGCGAAGCACCACTGGCCCGCACCTGGGACCGCGTGAGGTGTCACGGGAGGCACCACGGGAGGCACCACGGGAGGCATCAGGCGGGGCGACCTGCAAGGCACCCGGCAAGGTGCCACGCCAGGCACCACGCAAGGCATAATTTGCCGTTTCAGGTGTTCTTGCGGTGCTGCTGCCTCCGCCCGCTGGCGCTGCGTCAAGCCAAGCCAAGCGTTGATCTTGCGTTGATCTCCCGCTGATCTCGCGCTGATCGTCTCCTGCAGACCCAGCCAGACCGCCGGCCATGATTGCGATATCAGCCAACCCCGCCGACCTGCCGCTCCACTGATCTTGTCGGTCACCCCAAACTCCTCTCATGCTCAACGTCTTCACGCTGTCCAACGGCCGCCTGATCCAGCAGGAGATCACCAGTCTCGACGCGCTGGCCGAGTTGCGACCGGTGTGGGTCGATCTGGAAGCGCCCAGCGCCGAAGAGACGCAGTGGATGCTGAGTCACTTCGGGCTCGTGATTCCGAAAGACGCGGTCGACGACGATCTCGAAGAGTCGGCGCGCTTTTATGAAGAAGACAATGGCGAGCTGCACATCCGTTCAGACTTCCTGATCGATGCCGATGACGCCAGCAAAGGCGCCGGGGCGCGGCCTGCACGCAACGTGCGGGTGGCTTTCATCCTGCGCAACCAGGTACTGTTTTCGATCCACGGTCTGGATCTGCCGGTGTTCAGGCTGCTGCGCTTGCGTGCACGACGCACCCCGGCGCTCATCGAAGACGCACGTGATGTGCTGCTCAAGCTGTACGACGCCGACGCCGAATACTCTGCGGACGCACTGGAAGGCATCTACGACAACCTGGAGAAAGTCAGCGCCAATGTGCTGACCCAGGACGTGGACGACGAGGCTGCAGGAGCAGCACTGACCGCGATCGCCCGCGAAGAAGATCTGAACGGCCGCATTCGCCGCAATGTGATGGACACGCGCCGCGCCTTGAGCTTCATGATGCGCAGCCGCATGCTCAGCGCCGAGCAGTTTGAAGAAGCGCGCCAGATCCTGCGCGACATCGACTCGCTGGATTCACACACCGCCTTCTTGTTCGACAAGATCAACTTCTTGATGGACGCCACGGTGGGCTTCATCAACATCAACCAGAACAAGGTCATCAAGATCTTCTCGGTGGCGAGCGTGGCGCTGCTGCCACCGACCCTGATCGCCAGCATCTACGGCATGAACTTCAAGCACATGCCCGAGCTGGAATGGCTGGCCGGCTACCCCTTTGCGCTGAGTTTGATGCTGGCCTCGGTGGCCGCGCCCTTCATCTACTTCAAGCGCAAGGGTTGGCTGCGCTGAGGCCCGGCGCGCAGCCGGAACTCGGCCAGATGCACGGCGGCGGCTCAGCTGCTGGCGCGGCGCTTCAGCCAGCGCATCAGGCCACCCAGCAGCGGCAGCTTTGCATACAACTCTTCAGCAGCGTCCCAATAGTCACGATGGCTCTGGATACGCCCGTCAGCGGCCAGCAGCAGCAATGAGCCGCCATGGATGCGTTGCGGTGCAAGGTTGAAGCGGCGCATGCGAAAGTGAAAGTCCCAGCTCAAGAAACACTGGCGGCCCTGCATCACACGGTCCTGGATGACAAATCTGGGCTCGTCCAGCGTCTCGAACATGTGCGCGAAGATGGCGCGGATGGCGGCTGCGCCTTGCACTTCATTGAACGGGTCCTTGAAGCGGGCGTCCGGCGTGTACAGGCTCTGCAGTCGATCCAGATCGGCGGCGGAGAGCTTTTCAAACAGCTCGATCAGCGGGCCGAAGGCCGACCCCTCGGGCAGCGAACTCTCGGCTGCAAACACTGCCACAGCTGCCACAGCTGTCAGATCTGCAGAAGGCGCTGGCCCGGCGGCGTTTGGGGTCTGCGGCTGGGCCTGGGCCCGGGCATCCAACGCGGGTGTCATGCTCACATCCCGGTGGATTTGCGCACGGCGGCAAAGTAGGGGCCATAGGCCAGATGACGCAAGCCCTTCAGCCACAGCGTGAAACGCTTGGGAAAGTGGATCTCGAAGTCCCCCCGCTCCCAGCCGCGAACGATTTCCCTGGCCGCCGTTTCAGGCGTGATCAGGGCCGGCATGCGGAACTCGTTCTGGGCCGTCAACGGTGTCTCGACGAACCCCGGGTTGATGATCGACACCCCCAGCTTCAGCGGCGACAGATCCAGGTAGAGGTTCTCAGCCAGATTGATCAGTGCCGCTTTGGTCGGCCCATAGGCCAGCGACTGCGGCAAGCCCCGGTAGCCCGCCACGCTGGAGACCAGGCTCAAGTGGCCCCCGCGTCCAGTCTGCGCTTGCGCCAGCAGGATCGGCAGCACGACATCCAGCAGGTACAAGGCGCCGACGTAGTTGACCTGCACATGCTGCACAGCCAACTTCAGGTCGAAGGCGGTCGCGCGCATCGCTGCGTAAGTGCCTGCGCAGTAGACCACCAGATCGATGCCGCCAAATGAAGAAACGATTTCCTGCGTGGCCGATCGCAGCGCAGCGCTGTCGGTGACGTCCAGCGGCAGGGCCCGGCTGCCTGCGTGGCCCTGCACAAAGTCCTCCAACGCCTGACGATTGCGGGCCGAGACCACCACCTGGGCCCCCAACCCATGCAGCCGGCTGGCCGTGGCGCGGCCAATGCCGGTGGAGGCACCGACGAGCCAGACGACGCGGCCTTTCCAGTCTTCGATTTTGGGATTCAATGCCATGGGGCCTGTTCTCGTTCTTGGGTTCTGTCCGGGAAAAGACAGGGCGCAGCCAGGCACCCGTCGATCATGGGCTGCAATTCAGCGTTTGGTGAATGAAAGCGTGACCTCGCCCAGCGTGAAGCCGAACTTGCTCATGACTGCCTTGTTCAACATCACCCGCTCGTCGATCAGATACATCCAGTCGTCGAACTGCACTTCGTAGACCTTGCCGTCCACCGGCAGCGACAAGGTGTAGCGCCAGTTCAGCGCATTGCCTGCAGCGCGCCCTTCCGCCACGCCCACCACGTCGTCGGCACGGCCGCTCCAGCGGCCACCGCCTTCATCCTTGAGACGCCAGACGCGGCGTTCGGTCTTGCCGTCGCTGTAGGTGAAACGCTCGTCCAGAACCCCTTCGTTGCCGGTCCAGGTGCCGGTCATCTGCACCACGAAGCGGCGCACCACCTTGCCGCTGCGGTCGGTGAAGATGCCGTGCGCGTCCAACTCGCCATTGAAGTAGGTCTTCAGATCGAGCAGGGGCTTTTCTGCCGCGTAGTCTGCCGGCGTGGGTGCCCCGGCACAGCCGAGCAGGGCAGCCAGGCTCAAAGCAGCAGCGGCCAAAAGATAACGTCGTTTCATGTTTTCCCCTCGTGTCGGAGCCAAAGGCGCCACAAAAGGCCCGCTGCAATGAGCTTGAGCACACAAGGCAGCAGGCAATAAGCAATCGTCAGGGCTTGCAAAGCGTCTTCGCTCCGACTGCCTGGCGCATAGCCGAACTGGCCCAGCAGCGGCAGTGCAATGCCAGCCGCCAGCGCCAGGTTGAGTTTGGTGGCGAAATTCCACCAGCCGAAATAGGCGCCTTCCAAGCGCTGGCCGTGGCCAGCGCGCTGGATCACGCCCGCCAGCAGCGCGCCAGGCAAGGTCAGATCGGCGCCCAGCGCCACTCCACTGGCCAAGCAGACCAGCGCAAAGGCCAGCACATCACCGCTGCCCAACAGAGCTGCCCAGGCAAAGGTCACCACCGCCAGGCCCATGCCCAGCAGCCAGGTATGGGCCAGCCCGAAGCGGCGCACCAGACGTACCCAGAGCTGAATCGACAAGGCGCCGGCAGCGAAGTAGGTGGCCAGAAACAGCGGCTCGAAGTTCTGCGCCTGCAAACGGTCGCGGATGAAAAACAGCACCAGTGTGGCGGGCACCGCACTGGCTACGCCATTGACGAGGTAGATCGCCAACAAGCGCTTGAATGCCGGCACCTGCAGCGGCGATGCCAGCGTGGCAGTCAGCGGTTGAGCGGGAGCCGGCTCGAGGGTCCCGGGGCCCGCCATGGCAGCCAAGCCGAGGCTTGCCGCCGCCGCATCCTGTTGCGGCGGCGGCGCCCAGCACAGTGCCAACAATCCCAGCGCCAGCAGCACGGCAAAAACCACGCTTGCGACAGACAGGCCCAACACCGATGGCAATACGCTGGCCACCAGCACCCCCACCAGAGAAAGCGCTTCGCGCCATGACACCACTTGCGCGCGCTGCGCTTCATCACCCCCGAGGCGAGCGCCCCAGGCCTGATGCGTCACGGTCATCACGCTGTAGCTGAGGTAGGTCACGGCCAACACCGCACCACACCACCACAACAGGGCCTGCTGCGTCTGCACGGCGGGAAAAAACAGCGCTCTGAAGCTGATCGCCAGCACCACTGCCGCGACCAGTGCCACGCCCAGCACACGCTGACGCGAATGGGCAAACCAGCCGTCGGCCCAGCGCCCGATCAAGGGATCTACAAAAGCATCCAGCAGCCGCGCACCGAGCAGCAATGCGCCCAGCACAGCCAGCGGAATGCCAAACTCGCTGGCGTAAAAGTTGGGCAGGATCACATACAGCGGCAAGGCCACAAAGGCCAACGGCAGACCCAGGCCACCATAGGCCAGGCCCTGGCGCCAAGTGCCGCGCCAAGCTGTCGAGGCCGTTACGGCCGCTGAGGACGCTGAGCCTGCTGACCCCGCTGACCCCGCAGGACCTGCCGAAGGCGCAGCGCCACGTTTGGCGCCGCCAGTCATGTCCGCGCCTTCACCGGTCGGGCTTTCCGACACTGCCCAGCAGCGCAGCGCGCAGCTCGGGCTCGGAAGTGCCGGACGACAACCAGATGGCAAAGAAGGCCTCGGAGAACACCGGGTCGCTGACCTCGCCAAGCGCTTGGCCGTTCATGAAAAAGCGCGCGCCGCCGCTGGGCAGGTGCAGCGCCGACAATCGGTCGCCTTCGCTGACGTCAGGAAACAGGGTCTTCAGCTGAGTCAACCAGCGCTGCGCAGTGTCAGGGGCGATTTCTTTCTGGCGCTGCATCTCTTTGAGCGAGCGCTCGGCGATCTGGGTGCCTTTGAGGGCGCGTTCGTAGCGCACTTCCAACGCAAAGGGGCTTTTGCGCCAGTCGCCAAAATTACCCTCTGCACCAACCCACAGTTGAGCTTCGTAGACGCGAAAGCCCAGAACGCGCAAACGGCCCCGGCCTTGCAGGCGGGCGCGCGGCAGCAGTTGGGTGATTTCCACCGGCGCCACCGCCATCTGGGAAGCCAGGGCCGAAGCCACGGGCTGTGCCTGGACGGCCGCCGGTGTGGCCCAGCCGAGGGCAGCAGCCAAGACACAGGCAAACACGGCACGGACAAGCACGGGCAGTGGCTGGCGCAAGCGCTTTGAGGGCTCAAAACGCCGGGCCCAGCTGAAGATGGCGCTGCTCACGACGGCGCCTGCAACTGGCTGCCAGCAGGCATCGGCTTGCGCAGCGTGAACTGCACGACGTCGGTGTTGCCAGTGGCAAAGGCTGCTTCGCAATAGGCCAGATAGAACTCCCAGATACGCATGAAGCGGGTGTCGAAACCCAGCTTGCGCAGCGGGCCGTCCTGGCTCAAAAAGCGCAACCGCCAGCGCCGCAAGGTCTCGGCATAGTCGACGCCGAATGCGCACTCGTTGACCAGCTCCAGCCCGGCCCTGGCTGCTGCCTGCCGGAACTGCGAAGGGCTGGGCAGCAGGCCGCCTGGAAAGATGTACTGCTGGATGAAGTCGGCGCCGCGGGTGTAGCGCTCGAACAGGTCGTCGCGGATCGTGATGGTCTGGATACAGGCCCGGCCACCTGGTTTCAGCTGCCCGCTCAATGTGCTGAAGAAGCTGCCCCAGTACTCGTGGCCGACCGCCTCGAACATCTCGATCGAAGCGATGGCATCGAAGGGGCCGTCATCCACATCGCGGTAGTCCTGCAACCGCAAGTCAGACCGAGGCGCCACGCCGGCGCGTTGCAAACGCTGCTGGGCAAACTCGAGTTGCTGCGACGACAAGGTCACACCCCTGACCTGTGCGCCATATTCAGAGGCCGCCGTCTCTGCCAGGGCACCCCAACCACAACCGATCTCCAGCAAGCGCTGGCCGCTTTGCAGGCCCACCTCGTCCAGCGCCCGCCGCACCTTGGCCAACTGAGCTTGCGCCATCGGCTGCTCGAAGTCGCCTTCGAACAGCGCGCTGGAGTAGTTCATCGTCTCATCCAGCCACAGCTTGTAAAACGGGTTGCCGATGTCGTAGTGGGCGTGGATGTTCTTTTTGCTGCCTTGACGTGTGTTGCGGTTGAGCAGGTGCTTGAAGCGGTAGATCAGAGAGCCCCACCAGCTGCCGTAGATGATTTCTTCTACGGCCTCGCGGTTGCGGATGAACAGCTGCAGCAACGCCACCAGATCGGGGCTGCTCCAGTGGCCGGCGATCCAGCTCTCGGCAAAACCGATGTCGCCACTTCTCAGCGCCGCCTGGCAGGGCTGCCAGTTGTGCAGGCGCAGCGCTGCGCGTGGCTCATCGGCCGCTGCCGCGCCGCTCTGGGCAGTCGGCCCGAAACGCAACTGGGTGCCGTCTGGCAATTGCAGATCCAGCGTGCCATGACGCAGCCGCCGCAGGATCTTGAAGACCGCACGGGCTGAGGCGGGTGCGTCGGCCGGCAAAGGCAATGAAGTGAAGGTGGAGGTGGAAGTGGAAGTGGTCATGACGGCTGAAGCTGAGGAACGGGTCATCGGGTCGTGAAGGTGACAGGGGGCTCGGGTTTACGCACAAAAGGCACCCCTTTGAGCCACAAACGTACAGCCTGGAAGTGGATGCGCGCCATCACGGCCAGCGTCATCAAAGGCATGCGCAGCAACACCGCGCGCGCAGCACCCGGCGTGAGCGGCTGCAGATGGCCGCTGACGCTGGTTTGCAGCAACGCGCCTTCGGCATCGTGGTGGTCGACACGCGCCACCGTACGCTGCGCCGTGCGCATGAATCTGAAGCGGTAGTGGCCACGCACCTGACAAAAAGGCGAGACATGAAAGACCTTGCGCGCCTGCTGTTCGCGGCCAAAGCCCAACTCGGGGCCGCTGAGGAAGTAGCAGTGGCGCTCGCCAAAGGTGTTGTTGACCTCGACCACCACGGCTGCCAGGCTGCCGTCAATGCGGTGGCAGTACCAGAAGCTGACGGGCTTGAAAACGTAGCCCAGCACACGCGGGTAGGTGTGCAACCAGACTTCGCCCTCTGCGTCACGAACACCTTCGCTGTCCAGCAAGGCGTCCAGCCAGGCCAGGGCGTCGGGGCCGCCTTCGCCATGGTCACGGTCATAAAAGCTCAAGGCGCCGAAGCGGTTACGCCGCAAAGCCGTCTGGGGCTGCGTCTGGCTCTGTGTCTGGCTCTGCAAGGCCAGGCTGCGCATCGGCAGCATCAGAAAGTAGGTGCGGTAGCTGAAGGCATGGCCAGTGGGGCGCAGCCGGCGGTGGCGCACTTCGCCCAGGCCCAACAGAGGCAAGGCGTCGAGCACCGGCTTGCCTGCCGAAGCTGGGTCGAGGCCCGAAGCGAGCGGCGCATCGCGCATCAGGCGGCCACCATTGGGAGGGGAGCCCTCAGCAAGTTCCCTTGCAAGCCTTGCACCACCGATTGCGCCGACATCAAACCGTCCTCGTGAAAGCCATAGCGTGTCCAGGCGCCGCAGAACCACAGCCCGGCCACACCCTGAATCTGCGGCAGCAGTTGTTGTGCCCGCACCGCCGCCGGGTCGAAGACCGGATGGCTGTAGTTGAACTCTCCCAGCACGGTGGCAGGCGCCGGAGGTTGTGCCGGGTCGGGGTTGAGCGACACCACCACCGGCTGCTGCCAGGGCAAAGGCTGCAGACGGTTGATGAGGTAGTGCAGACAGACCGCACTTTGCTCGCGCTCCTGATGGGCTGCGCGCACGTAGTTCCAGGCTGCCCACGCCAGCCGTCGCTTGGGCAGCAAGCTGGTATCGGTGTGCAGCACGGCGCGGTTGGGGTGGTAGCGGATGGCACCCAACACCGCTGCCTCCTGGGCACTGGGGTCGGCGATCAGCGCCAGCGCCTGGTCGCTGTGGCAGGCCAGCACGACCTCATCGAAGCGCTCGCTGCCCTGATCGGTGCTCAGCAGCACCTGTCCCACCGGGCCCAGACGGCGCAGGCTGCGTACAGGCGTGTTCAGACGTTTGTCGTCCAGCCCCTGCAGCAGTTTTTGAACGTAGTGCTTGGCGCCTCCCCGCACGGTGTACCACTGCGGTCGGTCAGCCACCTGCAGCAAACCATGGTTGTGACAGAACCTGATCATCGTGCCGACCGGAAAGCGCAGCATCTGGCCGGTGGGGCAAGACCAGATGCAGCCGATCATCGGCATGAAGTACCAGTCGGCAAAGGCGGCGCTGAAGCCGTGGCGAGCCAGGAAGTCGCCGATCGGTTCTTGCAGCTCGCTGTCTTCATTGCGCTGGGCGATGCCCGTAGCCAGCCGGTTGAAACGCCCGACATCGATCAGCATGCGCAAGAAAGCAGGGCGCAGCAGGTTACGGCGCTGCGCAAAGACGCTGTTGAGATTGTTGCCGCTCCACTCCAGTCCGATGTGAGGGACCTGGACCGAAAAGGACATTTCTGAGGGCGCAACCTCAACCTGCAGATCTTTGAACAGCCGCACCAAGCGCGGGTAGGTCTGCTGATTGAAAACCAGAAAACCGGTGTCCACGCCGTGGCGCACACCGTCCAGCGTCACATCTACCGTGTGGGTGTGACCGCCGAAGTAGTCTGCAGCTTCAAACAGGCTGACCTGTGCCTGGTTGGCGAGCGCGTGGGCGGCGGCCAGACCTGAAATGCCCGACCCGATGACGGCGATGCGCTTCACGCATGACCGCCTTGCTGAAAAATTGCCGTGCGGCGCCCTGAAACGAAGGAGGGAGGGAGGGAGGAGGAGGAGAACCGTTTCAGGATTGCAGCCGGACGAGCCGACCGACCGCACGACAGAAAACTTGCTGACGCTGCCAGCGCATTGACACGCGCTTTCACATCAACCTCTGCGCATGTGATGCAGGGTTGCGCAGAAGAGTTCCGTGAAAAATACATGGCAGACCAAGACCTGTAACGTTTGATATCTGAACTGATGAGTCACAAAGAGACCGTATGGTATCTTCGCTGCCGGACCGGGGGGCATTTGACCATGTCAATCACAGGGTCAAATCAGCCTCCGGGCCTGGCGGGCTTGCTGGTATCTTCAGCAAGAAACGCGATTTCTGCTGCATATTTGGACAGTTCCACCAGCCAATAGAGTATTGTCCAAGACAAGATGGCTTGTTTGTCAATCCTGAGGAATGCGCATCGACGAGCAGCCCAAACTGGTGAAGCGGTTGTCGGCTGGCCGGCACGGGCGCTCAAACGCCTGCTCAAACCCAGCTCAAACCTCGTTCAAACCTCGCCCCCGACCTTGCTCCCCACTCTGAGAACTTCGGTCGGGACTTTTTATCTCAGGCTTGATCCACCCTTCAAAGGCCGGTTGTGAACGACCGCACTCTCATCACTCCCATCACACTCTCCATTGCCGCAGTCGAACGCGACACCGGTTTGAGCAAGGACACTTTGCGCGTCTGGGAGCGCCGCTACAACTTCCCCCAGCCCGAGCGTGACGCCATTGGCGAGCGCGCTTACCCGCTGGAGCAGGTCGACAAGCTGCGCGTGGTCAAGCGTTTGCTGGACGCCGGCCATCGACCCGGCCGCATCGTGCCGCTGCCGATGACGCAATTGCAAGCCATGACCGAGCAGACGGTAGACCAGCCGTTGCGCCAGTCGCCTTCGGCGTTGGGCAGCGAAGACCTGCGCAACCACCTGGACGCCATCCGCAGCCATCGCATCGGTGAACTGCGCCAGCAGTTGGCCCGCCAACTGATGCAACACGGCGTGGCACGCTTCGTCAACGAAGTGGTGGCGCCGCTGAACGCTGCTGTGGGCGACGCCTGGATGCGCGGCCAGCTGGAGATCTTTGAAGAACACGCCTACACCGACGTCATGCAGTCGGTGCTGCGCCAGGCGATCGGCGGTATCCCGACGCCCTGCGAGGAAGGCGCGCCCGTGGTGTTGCTCAGCACCTTCCCTGGCGAGATGCATCTGCTGGGCTTGTTGATGGCAGAAGCCATCCTGAGCCTGGAGGGTTGCCGCTGCGTGTCTCTGGGCACCCAGACGCCGCTGTGGGATTTGGTGCTGGCCGCCGAAGCCTACAGGGCTGACGTGGTGGCCCTGAGTTTCACCGGGGCTTTGAACCCCAATCAGCTGGTCGACAACCTGACTGAGCTGCGCTCCAAACTGCCCGCCACGGTGCAGGTCTGGGCCGGGGGCAGCGCACCGGTATTGCACCGCCGGGCGGTCGAAGGCGTGCAGGCGATTTCGAACCTTGAGCAGATGGGGCAGCGTGTGCGGGCACTGAAACTCGGGCGTCCGTAGAATTGCGGTCATGAACTCCACCCAAGGCATGCTGTACCCGGAGCTGTTCAAGCAGCTCGAAGCGGTGCGCTGGAACATGGACACCGACATCCCCTGGAGCCGCTTCGACGCCAGTCTGCTGAGCGACGAACAGGCGCAGACGGTGAAGATGAACGCCATCACCGAGTGGGCGGCGTTGCCGGCCACCGAGATGTTCTTGCGCGACAACCGCGACGACAGCGACTTCTGTGCGTTCATGAGTGTCTGGTTCTTCGAAGAACAGAAGCACTCGCTGGTGCTGATGGAATACTTGCGCCGCTTCAGGCCCGAATTGGTGCCCACCGAAGACGAACTGCACGCGGTCCGCTTCGAGTTCGATCCGGCGCCAGCGCTCGAAACGCTGATGCTGCACTTTTGCGGCGAAATCCGGCTCAACCACTGGTACAGGCGCGCCGCACAGTGGCACACCGAGCCGGTGATCCAGACCATCTACGAAACCCTGGCGCGGGACGAAGCGCGCCACGGCGGCGCTTATCTGCGCTACATGAAGAGGGCAATGGGCAAGTTCGGCGACGAAGCACGGGCAGCCTTTGCCAGGGTGGGTGTGCTGATGGCCAGCGCACGCCGCACCGCCCAGGCGTTGCATCCGACCAACCTGCACGTCAATGCGAAGCTGTTCCCCAAAGACACGATCCAGAGCCGGCTGCCTGATCCGCAATGGCTGGAGCGATGGCTGGACAAGCAAATCCAGTTCGATGCCACCTGGGAAAACAAGGTGGTCGAACGCATCCTGCACAACCTGAGCCTGTTGCTGGAGCGCAGCTTCGCCAGCGTGCAAGAGCTCAACCGTTACCGTAAGGAAGTGACGGCATTGGCGGCGGCGCAAGCCGCCAAGGCGGCTCAGGTCAACCCTTGGCAGCCGCCTGATCCCGCTTGCGATCTGCGGTGATGCGTTGTGCCGAGGGCCGCTCGCCAATCATGCGCACGTAGCTCTTCCAGTCCACACCGGCCGCCGACAGCAGGTCTTCGCCCAGAACGGTCTTGGTCGCCATGCCCACCAGCGGCAGGCTGACCCAGCCCGACGCGTCGGCCAGGCCGAATTGCTCGCCGGCCAGGTAGGGCGAAAAACGCGCCAAGCGCTTGAAGCCGGCGATGTTCTTGACCAGGGTCTTGTGCACCCGCGCCTTGGCGCTGTCGCTGAGCTGGCCGCCAAAGAAAGCTTCGCTGTACAGCTCACGCGCCACCAATTCGAGGTGCATGTCCACAAAGGTGACCAGCTCACGCACTTTGGCGGCAGCCAACGGGTCTGCAGGCAGCAGCGCGGGCTGCGGGTGGGCAGCTTCCAGGTAGTCGACGATGACCTGGCTTTCGCACAAGGCCTGGCCATCGACACGGATGAACGGGATCTTGCCCAGCGGTGAAGCCGACAGCGTGGCTTCGTCGGTGGCCCCGGTGCGCACCTCCTCTTCGGCAAAGGGCAGGTCCTTTTCCAACAACACCATCTTGACCTTGTTGTAGTAGTTGGAAATCGAAAAGCCACACAGCGTGATCATGTCTGCTCCTGGTTGTTGAGATGGGCGGGCGCAGTCTACGGCAGCCGTCAGTGTCCAACTTCAGCGTTCAACTTCAGCGGCCCCATTTCAGCCGCCCGACTTCAGCGCCCCTTGAGTGCGCCAGCCCCCTGCAGCAACAGCCAGCACAGCAAGCCGGCCACTGCGCCGCTGCTGTGCGCCAGCGGTACCACCGCGATGTCCCAGTCGGCACTTTCGCGCAGCACCGGCCCCCAGGGTGCCTCACTGACCAGTTTGATCACCAGCCCCAGGCTCACCGCGGCGCCTACCCAGCGCCGCGCACCCTGTTGCTTGAACAGCAACTCGGCGCAGACGATGGCCACACCCCCGTGCAACATGCCGGACAGGCCGCCGTAATGCAGCAGGCTCTGGCTCAAGTGGGGCAACAGCAGCATGCCGAGCTGGGTCAGCGGCCAAGCCGCCAGCCACGCCAGTGTGGCCGATACCGGCATGCGCGCCGAGTAGCCGTAAGCACCGACCACCACCGCTGCGAACAGGTTGGCGCCGAGGTGCAACAAGCTCCAGTGCACCCACACCGAAGTCCAGGCGCGCCAGGGCTGTTGCCAGGCCAGAGCGGGCTGCCAGTCCAGCCACAGGGCAGGCAAGAACCAGCTCAGCAGCGAGCCCACACACAGGGCAGCCGTCAGCACAACCCACCAGCGGCCGGGTGGTGAGGCGGCTGCAAGTGTTGCTGGTGCTGCAGGGGTTGCAGGCGCTGTAGGCGCTGCAGGTGCTGCAGGTGCTGTGGGAGCTGCGGGCGGGTTCAAGCTTGGGATGGGCAAAGGGTCCATCGACACGACGCAGCCTCTTTGCCTGTAGCTCAGCGTGGCGGCGTGCCGAGCTTGGAGGCCATGCCTCGGTTCATGAGTCTGGCATACCAAAAACCAACCGCCACAGCGCCAGCACGGCAGCTTGCGACCTGGCCAATTTGCCGGCTTCAAACTGTGGCACTTTTTCGTCCAGCCGCGCCCGGTGCTGGGCGTGGCGCAACTCGCGGTAAGCGTCGGCCGCGGCGCGGCCAATGCCTGCAGGCAACAGGCCAGCGCTCTCTGCCCGCAACAACAGGGCGATGTTGCCCACGTTGTCTTGCAATGCAGGGTGTTTGGCACTGTGGGCCAGCACCAGATACTGAACAGCAAACTCGACGTCCAGCATGCCGCCGGGGCTGTGTTTGACGTCGAAGAGCTTGGCAGACACCGGGCGCGCTTCGCGCAGCTTGGCGCGCATGGTCTTGACTTCACCACGCAGCGACTCTGGGTCTCTGGTGGCTGTCAGTACCGCTCTGCGCGTGGCTTCAAAACGCGGCGCCACGCTGGCGGCCCCAGCGGCCCAACGGGCCCGTGTCAGGGCCTGGTGCTCCCAGGTCCAGGCGGTGTTGTTGCCGCGCCCCACCTGATAACGCTCAAAAGCACCGATGCTGGTGACGAGCAGGCCCGAGTTGCCATTGGGGCGCAGGGCGGTGTCGATGTCGAACAGCTCGCCGGCCGCCGTGCGCAAAGTCAGCCAGGTGACGAGCTTGCGGCCGAAGGCTGCATACACCTCTTGTGCCAATTGTTGGTCGGCTTCGTCAGTCGCTGCTGTCTCGTCGTAAACAAACACCAGGTCCAGGTCGCTGCCGTAACCCAGCTCTTTGCCGCCATGTTTGCCGTAGGCGATGATGGCCAAAGCGCCTTCAGCGCGATGGCGCTGCTTGAGGCGGTCCCAAGCCCAACGCAAGACCAGCGACAGCACCGCGTCGGCCAGGTTGCTGAGGTCATCGGCCACCTCTTCGACGCTGAGCGCGCCTTCGACGTCACGCACCAGGGTGCGGAAGAGTTCAGCGTGATGCGCATGGCGCAAGGTGTCGAGCAATTGCCCTTCGTCGTCCTCACCCGAGCGCTGCCAGCCTTGCAGTCGCTCTTCCAGCTCGGCGGTGAAGGATGCGGGGTTGAAGCGCTGACGCAGCAGTGCTTCGTCGGCCAACTCGTCGATCACGCCGGGGTGGCGCAAAAGATACTGGGTCGGCCAGCGTGCCATGCCCATCACACGCAACAGCCGCTTGTGCACCTCCGGGCGCTCGACCAGCAAAGCCAGGTAGTTCTCGCGCCGCAGCAGCGGCTCGACCCAGTCCACAAAACGGGTGGCAGCCAGCTCGCTGCACTCTTGCGCGTCCAGCAAACGCCCGGTGCGCTGCATCAGCCGGCCCAGGCGCAGCCGGCTGACATCACGCAAGACTTCCAGCCTGGGTTGGCCGATCAAGGGCCGCAGTTTGGCGGCCAGGGCTTCGGGCAGCCGATCGAGCAACTTCGGGTTGTCAATGGCGAGCGGCTTGGGCACACAGCTGCGGCAATCGAGGCGCACTTCTTCGGGCGTCTGGCCCTCGCTCAGCATGGCATCAAACTCGCCAGCCACCAACTCGCGCACTTCGCCCAGGCGGGCCAGCAGCTTGCAGACCTCGGAGGGCGCGTGAAAACCCAGGCTGTTGGCCAGCCAGGACAGGTCCGCGTCATCCGTGGGCAGCAGGTGCGTCTGCTGATCGTCCAAATACTGGATGCGGTGCTCGACGCGGCGCAAGAACACATAAGCCTCGGCGAGCTGGGTCGCCGTCTCGGCTTTCATCAGACCACGGCCCACCAGCCGCTCCAGGCTGCGCAGGGTGCTGCGGGTGCGGATCTCGGGAAACTGCCCACCACGGACCACCAACAACAACTGCACGATGAATTCGATCTCGCGGATGCCACCGCGCGACAACTTGACATCGTTGGCGCGCTCGGGCCGCCCGGCGGCGCGGCGCTGGGCTTCCTCGCGCACGCGGCGATGCAACTGACGCAGCCCTTCAAACACCCCGTAATCCAGATAGCGGCGATACACAAAGGGCGTGACGAGCGAGCGCAGCGCCAGCGCGCGGGTACTCTGCACTGCAGATCGCGGCGCCACGACACGGCTCTTGAGCCAGGCAAAACGCTCCCACTCCCTGCCCTGCACCTGCAGATACTCTTCCAGCATCGACAGGCTCAACACCGGCGGGCCGGAATGGCCGTTGGGCCGTAAAGCCAGGTCAACCCTGAAGACAAAACCGTCTTCGGTGGTTTCTCCAATCAGCGCATACAACTGCCTGGCCACGAAACAGAAGTACTCGTGCACCGAGACCGGCTTGTCCCCTGTTGTCTGGCCGTCCGATTCGCAACTTTCGTAGACGTAGATGAGGTCGATGTCAGACGACACGTTGAGCTCGCGGGCGCCCAGCTTGCCCATGCCCACGACCCACATCTGCAGCCGCAGTCCGGCCGCATCCAGCGGTGGCCCGTGGCGCTGATCGGCTTCCTGCTCGGCCTGGGCCAGTGCCCGCTCCAGCGTCGTCTCGGCCAGGGCCGTCATCGTCAGTGTGATGTCGTCCAGACTGGCACCGCACTCGACATCCAGCGTGGCCAGCCGTTCGAGCACCAGTTGGCGCGCCACCCGCAGTGCCGATACCAGGCTGCGACCACCGGCCATCAAATCCTGCACCAGGTGAGTGATGCCGCCAGCGTCAGGCAAACCCGGCGCCAATGCCCGCAGATCGGCGGCATAACGACGGCGGATGCGCTGCACAAAGCGGCTGTGCGCAGCGTTGGCGCCGCCAACGGCAAAGTGTGCGGCAGCAACAGGCGGCAAACCCTCGCCCGCCAGCATACCCGCAGGGGCCGGCAGGTCGGTGCTGGCAGGGGCACTCATCGTCGCGCCCCGATCAAAGCGGCAAGCTGACGCTCGTCCGTCACTGCTGTGCAGCGGTGTTTCATCCTCAATTCCCTCCGGTCAGGGTTGACCCTGCCGACCGTCATGCTGACTTCTTTTTTGCCGGCTGGCGGCCTTGGCAAATGCGCTTGGCCAGCCTGTACAAAGCTTCCAGCCTGTACAAAGCTTGAACAACGGCCCCGAGCTTAGTCGTTGCGCGCAAGCTCGGCGCGGCAGGGGTCATAGGCCTCTCCTCGCCCAACCCACCCTGCTGCGGCGTTAACATTTGGTGATGAAAATTGCTGCGCTGCAGATGGTGTCCACTCCCGCGTGGCCACAGAACAGGGACGCCGCGCAGCGCCTGGTGCGCCAGGCTGCGGCAGCGGGCGCAGAACTGGTGGCTTTGCCAGAATATTTCTGCCTGCTGGGCCGGCGCGACAGCGACAAGCTGGCGCTGGCAGAAGCCGCCGGCAGCGGCCCGATCCAAGACTTTTTGTCGGCGCTGGCGCAAGAAAACCAGGTCTGGATCGTCGGCGGCACACTGCCCGTGCGGCACAGCGCAGAAAAGGTCTACAACCGCTGCCTGGTCTTTGCGCCCGACGGCAGCGCTGCGGCGCACTACGACAAGTTGCATCTGTTCGGCTTCGACAACGGCACCGAACGTTACGACGAAGGCCGCACCTTGCAGGCCGGCGAGCAAGCGGTGGCGCTGCAGGTGCAAAGCCGCGCTGGCCAGCCCTGGCGCGTGGGTTTGAGTGTCTGTTACGACCTGCGTTTCCCTGAGTTGTACCGCGCGCTGATGCAGCCGCCCTGCGACCTGATCTGCGTGCCTTCTGCCTTCACCCACACCACCGGCCAGGCGCACTGGGAAGTGCTGTTGCGCGCCCGCGCCATTGAAAATCAATGTTATGTGCTGGCCCCGGCCCAGGGCGGCCGCCACGACAACGGGCGTCGAACCTGGGGCCACAGCCTGGTGATCGATCCCTGGGGCGAAGTGCTGCAGGTGCTGCCCGAAGGCGAGGGCCTGGTGATGGCGGAGCTGGACCCGCAGCGCCTGGCCCAGGTGCGCAAGCAACTGCCGGCGCTGCAGCACCGCCGCCTCTGAGAGACTTCCCCGGCAGCACAGCGGTCCATTCGCCGCAGCTGAACCAAAGCTTTGGCTTGAGCACAGATCCGGCGCGCCCTGTTGCGGTGCGTTTCAACACATGGCTGCACCAGCACGTCCGTTTCGGCAGCCTCAGGCGACGCTGAACAAGTCGCCGCGAGTGTCCGCGCCCTGGTTTGGGATGGGATGCAAGGCGCAAACCGCAGACATAGCCTGGGCTATGGCGAGGATTTGCAACGCCGCAGACCGCCCAAAGCAGGGATGCGGGCGCCGCGAG
>Ga0105044_10001079_pt1 | contig 35655 bp, 28 predicted proteins | sample MAT01_FD_78092 | JGI IMG/M metagenome (GOLD analysis project Ga0105044, IMG submission 78092) | Freshwater microbial communities from Lake Fryxell liftoff mats and glacier meltwater in Antarctica - MAT-01 | ecosystem: Environmental > Aquatic > Freshwater > Ice > Liftoff microbial mat | place...
ACCCGCAAAAACCCGCGTCTCCTGGAGGCGGCTTATGATGACGCGGCCGGGGTCACTGCTGCGTTCAATCTCAATCTGCTTGAGCGGATCAACCGAGAGTTGGACGGGACCATAGCTGTCGAGGCTTTCGAACATCGTGCAGTCTGGTACGATGGTTACGGGCGGATCGAAATGCACCTTGTCGCCACATCCGAGATGACTTTCAGCGCAGCAGGGCGGCGGTTTTCCATGCGGGCAGGCGAGACGATCCACACCGAGAACAGTCACAAGTACACCTTGGCTGAGGCGCGCCTTATGGCTCGCGCCTCAGGCTGGGAGCCGATAGCCTACTGGACCGACCCGGAGGAAATGTTCGGACTGCACGTGTGGGGCGCAGCTGGCGAAGACCTGCAGCCATGAGCCAGGCTTCGGTGCAGCAGCAGCCAGCCGGCGAGATGATTGAGCACTATGGCGCGATCCGCGCGGCGACGGAAGCGCTTACCGCCGGGCTCTCGGCTGAAGACTGCCAGGTGCAGTCGATGCCCGATGTCAGCCCGGCCAAATGGCATCTCGCTCACACCACCTGGTTTTTCGAAACATTTCTGTTGCAGCCGCTGTTGCCCGCCTACGACCAGTTCGACCCGGCCTGCGCCGTGCTGTTCAATTCCTATTATGTCGGCGTCGGCGCTCGCCACCCGCGCGCAGAGCGTGGTCTCCTGACACGGCCCTCGCTTGACCGGATCCTTGCCTATCGGCGACACGTGGACGCCGCGATGATGCGGCTTATGCACGAAGTTCCAGAGGAGGCCTGGTCGGCGCTGACCGAACTGGGGTGCCAACACGAGCAACAGCATCAGGAACTCATCCTGATGGACATCCAGCACGTCCTCTCTTGCAATCCGATGCAGCCTGCCGTCCGCACCGCAGTGCCGCGCTCTGGCACCGCCGCTTCGCCGGAGTGGAGACGGATGCCTGGCGGTCTGTTTGAGATTGGTCACTCGGGCGGCGGTTTCGCCTTCGACAACGAGAGTCCGCGCCATCGTGTCTGGCTCGAACCATTCGAACTTGCAGATTGTGTGGTCAGCGCCGGAGACTACCTGCAGTTCATCGAGGACGGCGGTTACACCAGACCCGAGCTTTGGCTCTCGGATGGGTGGGCAATGGTGGACGCGCAGGCGTGGCAGGCTCCACTCTATTGGGAGCAAAGGGCGGGCGAATGGACCCGCTTTTCGCTTGAGGGGCGAAGAACCCTTGAGCCCGCAGAGCCGATATCGCACATCAGCTACTACGAAGCTGACGCCTACGCTCGCTGGGCAGGTTGCCGGCTGCCGACAGAAGCTGAGTGGGAGGTGGCAGCATGCCAGACGGAACTTCGTCAGCTCTACGATCAGCTGTGGCAGTGGACCGCCTCGCCTTACGTCCCGTACCCCGGATTTTCGCCGGCGCCAGGCGCAGTTGGCGAGTACAACGGCAAATTCATGATAAACCAGATGGTGCTGCGGGGCGGCTCGTTCGCCACGCCGGCGGGGCACTCTCGCGCCACCTACCGCAACTTCTTCCCGCCCGCTGCACGCTGGGCCTTCAGTGGCATCAGACTCGCGCGAAGCTAAGACGCAAAGGCTGACTGCCGCGCGAGCGGTTGATCGTCCTTGAAGAACTCACGCCGTTTCCGCCAGCGGCGGAGCGCTGTGTGTTGATCCCGGTGCGCTCGATCTTCGGCTGCTTGTCCCCATAATTACTTCCGTTGCTCAGGAATCAACACAAGGGTTATTTTGATTGGCTGAAACCTTTTCGCTCAGCCGCAGTTAATTTTGGCAGGCGTCGCTCGTGCAGGAGACAGTCAACGGGAAATCTTGGAAAGGCGATGCTTGCCGGCTTTGTGGCTACCGCCGTGATGTCGGTCTTTATGGTGATGAAGACCATGATGGGTGTCATGCCCGAGCTCGACATCGCCGCGATGCTCGCGAAAATGATGGGTGCGCCTGATACACCGATCATAGGCTGGGTCGGCCATTTCATGATCGGAACCGTCGGCTACGGCATCGTGTTTGCGCTGCTCGCAGGCAGGCTTCCGGGATCGCTGGTAGTTCAGGGCACCATTGTTGGGATGCTCGGCTGGCTGGCGATGATGGTCATGGTTATGCCGATGGCCGGTGCCGGACTGTTCGGGCTGAACTTTGGAATTATGGCACCGATCATGACGCTGATGCTGCACTTAATCTTCGGTGCGGTCCTGGGCTGGGTCTATGCGCGGAGCACCGCGCGGGTCACCGAGTGATCCAGGAGCGGTGACGGCGGTGGATCAGGGCTTTGGCGTCGGACCGCTTCTGTCTCCGCAAATGGGCGAAACCTGCTGCGCAAACAAAAATCTGATCCGTCACGCCACATTTTTTCGACGATAATCTGGAGATCAAGATGGCAATATTGGAAAACGGGATCGCGGTCGTCACGGGCGCAAGCTCGGGCATCGGCAAAGCGATCGCATTGCGGTTCGCGCACGAAGGCGCAGCCGTGGTCGTCATCCATCATGATCATCCAGACGAAGCCGAAGAGGTCGTCAAGGCGATCACGGCGGCGGGCGGTCGCGCGATCGCGGTCGCGGCCGATGTTCGCGACGAAGGCGATGTCGATATGGTCTTCGCGCACGCGCAGAAGGCATTTGGCGCGCCGACGATCCTGGTGAACTCGGCAGGCGTCGATGCGGCAGGAACTCTCGTTGCCGACATGGCGGTCGATCATTTTGAGATGGTGCTGAAGACGAATCTCGTCGGCCCGTTCCTGTTCTGCCGGGCGTTCGTGCGCGGCTGCAAAGCGGCGAAGGCGCGCGGCAAAATCATCAACGTCACCTCGGTACACGAGGAAATCCCGCGCGCCGGCGCGGCCGATTATTGCGCGTCGAAAGGCGGGCTAAGGAACCTCACCCGTTGCCTCGCGCTCGAACTCGCCGAGCACGGTATCAACGTGAACAATCTCGCCCCCGGCATGGTGCTGACCCCGATGAACCAGGAAGCGATCGACGATGCCAAACTGCTCGAGGAACAGACCGCAAGCATTCCGATGAAACGTGCGGCCGAGCCCGAGGAAGTCGCCGAACTCGCGCTCTATCTAGCCTCCCCGGCCGCCGATTATGCGACCGGCGCGACCTTCACGCTCGACGGCGGGCTACAGATGAACCTGGGCCAGGGCGCGTGACCGCAGCGCGCGGGTTTGAAGTAGTCCTGACCGCGCCGATGACGCTAAGTCGCACCAACCGTCTCGCCAACATGTATGTGCTCAGCCCTTATGTCTGGCTGGTGGATGGGTGCTACCACCTGCTGCTTCGCGCAGTCCCGCGCCGTGACGACGAACCGCGGCTGAAGATGGCCGAGATCTGGTACGGCCGGTCAGACGACGGCCTGCATTTCGTGATGGACGAGGCTCCGGTGGTCTTTCCCGGCCCCGACCTCGCCGATCTCGACGGGTGCGAGGATCCCACCGTCGATTGCCGCGATGGCATAATTCGCGTCTGGTACACCGGCTATAATGAGAGCGAGCGGACCGGCCGGTTGATGCTGGCGCGCGGCCCGGACGTACATCGGCTGGCCAAGGCCGGGGTGATGATCCCGTCGCACCCGCCGCGCTACGGCAATCCCAAGGAAGCGACCTTGGTTGCGCTGGACAAACACCGCTGGCGGTTGTTCTTCGAATTCGCACGCGATGGCGCATCGCTGATCGGACAGGCCGACAGCGACAGCCTGGACGGCGATTGGGGCCATCCCGCCGACGCGCCGATCGCCCCGCGCCCCGACAGTTGGGACGCCTGGCACCTCAGCGCAGGGCCGGTCGTTGGCGAGGGCACCGCGCGCCCAGTGATGTTCTACAACGGCGCGACCCAGGACGCGCATTGGCGGATTGGCTGGGCTGCGTTCGACAAGGGGTTCGGCAAGATTGTTGCGCGTAGTGACGAGCCGCTGGTCGAGCCCGAAGGGCCGGTCGATGAACAATTTGTCGACATCGCCTTCGCCGCCTCGGCAATCGAGACCGGTGACGATATCTACCTCTATTATTCTCAGTCCGACCAACATCTGCGCCGTGCGACGATTCGGCGGACCTGATGGCCGCACCGGCACCACCCTCCTCGCCCGCGCAACTCGATGACCACCCGTCACGGCGCTTCTACACTGGCGCCAATCTCGACAGGGCGGTTGCGATCAACGATCTGCGTGCTCGCGCACACTGGTCGACGTGAGCGACCGAACGCCCGAGTATGACATTCTGGGTGTGAAAGCACCGATGCCACTGATCGTCGCGCCGACCGGCCTCAATGGCGTGTTCTGCTGCGGCGCCGACGTCGCGCTGGCGACGGGCGCGGCGGCGGCGGGCGGGCCCTTCGTCCAGAGCACCATGTCCAACGACACGATCGAGCACGTCGCCGCAGTCGAAGGTCTGCGCCACTGGTTCCAGCTCTACATGTTCGGCGAGGAACGCATCTGGCACAGTCTCGTCGATCGCGCTGCGGCAGCGGGCTGCGAGGCGCTGGTCCTGACCAGCAACTCGCAGATTATCGGCAACCGCGAATGGGACGCGCGCACGCAAGTCAACGGCAAGCCTTCGTTCGCGACCATCCTCAATTCAGCGATGTATCCGGGCTGACTCGCGCGTACCTTGCTCCACGGCATGCCAGTGTTCAGCAATGTGACCGACTTCGTACCGAAAGAGCTTGGCACGAAGATTGGGGACGGTGCCGGTTACCAGATCGCCGCCACGCTCTAGGACGCCCAGAGCGATAGCTTTGCCCTTGCCGCCCTGCTTGCCGCCAGTGCGCTGTGAACGATGTATCTGAATTGATCGGTTCACGGAGAGCTTTGTAGCGCTGGGCGTTTTATACTCTGAAAAGCTGCGCCAGGGGTTCGAATCGCTTTGGCAGCGCCATTTGCTTTGGCGTCAGTAACAATCAACAACTGCCGCGCCGTCGCGGCGTGGGCGCTGGTGCGTGACAAGCCTGTTCGCGCTGGCCCCGCTGCCGACTGATTCGCCTGACCGCGTTACTTGCACCGGGCGCAAGATGCGCGCGTGCGCGGTGCCGATGGCGGTTGCGCCGGATAGCGGAGCGGGCGCGGCGGTACTGAACAGCAAGAAGGCGGCAAACAACATGGCTGCAGCTTAGCCGAGTCGGGCTGCATTCGCCGCATGCTTAACGCCGGGCTAACCATCATTGGTTGGGGAAATGCCTCCAAAATGAGGCAGCCCCGCGCATCTGTCCCAACCCGGGACGGAAGCGCGGAGCCCTTCGCCGGTTCAACAGGTCGTTAGAAGCCCGATTTGGCCGCCGCCTTTTCCGCCAACAGCGGCGCGACCACGAAACCATGCTTTTCAAGCGCGGCGGCGATCTTGTCGGTGCCCTCAAGGCCCGCCCAGAACATCGGACCGCCGCGATAGACTGGCCAGCCATAGCCATAGATCCACACGACATCGATGTCCGATGCGCGCTGCGCCTTGCCTTCTGACAGGATCAGCGCGCCTTCGTTGACCATGGGATAAACAGTGCGTTCGATGATTTCCTGATCGCTGATCGCGCGCGCGGTGATGCCTTCTTTCTGGCGGAACTCTTCGATGATTTCCGCCACCCGCGGACTTTCGCTCGGCGTGCGCTTATCATCATAGTCATAGAAGCCCGCTTGCTTTTTCTGGCCCCAGCGTCCCTCGGCACACAGCGCATCGCGGATATTTTCGATGCGGTTGGGGTCGCGGTGCCAGCCGATGTCGGTCCCGGCCAGGTCGGCCATCTGAAACGGCCCCATGGGCATGCCGAAATCGGTATGAACCTTGTCAACCTGCGCCGGGGTTGCGCCTTCGAGCAGCAGCTTCTGCGCCTCGATCTGACGCGGGGCGAGCATGCGGTTGCCGATAAAGCCATGGCAAACTCCCGCCACGACCGCGACCTTGCCGATTTTCTTGCCGATGGCCATCGCCGTGGCCAACACATCGGGTGCCGTCGCATCGCCGCGCACCACCTCCAGCAATTTCATGACATTGGCGGGCGAGAAGAAGTGCATCCCGACAACGTCGCCGGGCCGGCTGGTGGCCGAGGCGATTTCGTTGACGTCAAGGTAGCTGGTGTTCGACGCAAGGATCGCACCGGGCTTGGCGATTTTGTCGAGTTTGCCGAACAGCTCCTTCTTCACCTCCATATTTTCATACACTGCCTCGATAATCAGGTCGCAGTCGGCGAGCGCGTCGAGGGTCAGTGATGGGGTGAGGATGCCCATCATGGAATCGACCTGTTCGGGCTTGAACCGGCCCTTGGCTGCCGAGGCATCGTAATTCTTGCGGATGACGCCCACGCCGCGCTGCAACGCTTCGTCGGCCATTTCGACGATGGTGACCGGGATGCCTTTCTGAAGGAAATTCATCGCAATACCGCCGCCCATCGTGCCCGCACCGATGACCCCGACCTTTTTAATGGCGCGCTGTGCCGTATCCTTGGGCAGACCGTCGATCTTTGCCGCCTGGCGCTCGGCAAAAAAGATGTGGCGCTGTGCCGCCGACTGCGCGCCGAACATCAGTTTCATGAATTCGCTACGTTCGAACGCAAGTCCTTCGTCGAATGGCAGGCGTGTCGCCGCCTCAACACAGGCGAGGTTGGCATAAGGGGCCTCAAAACCCCGCCAGCGCTTGGCATTGGCTGTCTTCAGACCCTCAATCGCGGTGACATCGCCGAACACCGCGCGGGCGCGGGTCGGGCGCGGGCCGTCGGCGATTTTGGCGCGGGCATAGGTGATGGCATCGGCACGCAGGCTGTCCTCGCCCGCGAGTTCATCGACGAGGCCCATTTCCTTGGCCTTTGGCGCGGGCACGGGATCGCCCAGTGACGTCATGGTGGCAGCCGCCTCGACGCCAACAACGCGCGGCAGGCGCTGCGTCCCGCCAGCACCGGGAAGCAGGCCCAGCTTGACTTCGGGCACGCCAAGTTTTGCCGAGGGCACGGCAATACGGTAATGGCAGACCAGCGCGGTTTCCAGCCCGCCGCCAAGCGCGGTGCCGTGAATCGCCGCAATGACCGGCTTTTGCGCGGATTCGATGCTGTTGAGCACCGCGTTGAAATCGGGGCCGCGTGGCGGCTTGCCAAATTCACTGATATCGGCCCCCGCGATGAAGGTCGCGCCGTCGCAGGTCAGCACGATGGCCTTGACGGCGTCATCGGCGAGCGCAGCGGCAAACTGCTCCTCCAGCCCCTGTCGCACATGCCAGCTCAGCGCGTTGACCGGCGGGTTGTTGACGATGATGACGGCAACGTCGCCATCCTTGAGCAGGGTGACGGATTGGGGGGTGTCTTCGGACATGGGGGAACTCCTTTACGTTAGATCAATCATCAAGCGCAGCGTGGATCATCGTCTTGATCTCACGCCGCACGGCATAGGTGGACGAAGGCATCAGCTGGGTCATGAACACCATGCTGAGTTGCTGGACCGGATCGACGAAGAAGCCGGTCGAAAACATGCCGCCCCAGTAATAATCGCCATTTGACGCCAGTGCCCCGGTGCGCGGGGCATCGATGGTGACGGCAAAGCCCAGGCCGAAACCGGCGCCGGCGCTGTCGTCTTCTGAAAACACGCCGACGCTATGCTGAGTCAGGTCGCCGCCACCCATCAGATGGTTGGCCGTCATCATTGCAAGCGTACTGCGGCTGATAATGCGTATATTCCCCAGCTTGCCGCCACCAAGCAGCATTGCGCAAAAGCGGTGATAGTCGGCGAGCGTGGACACCAGCCCGCCACCGCCCGAATGAAAACTGCGGTCCTTGGCCCAGCGGCTTTTGTCGGCGCTGTCGAACGGCACCATCTTTTTTTCCGGATGAAAGTGCCATGCGTCAGTCAGGCGGTGCTGCTGATCGGCGGGCACTTTGAACCCGGTATCAACCATGCCGAGCGGGCCGAACAGCCGGTCCTGAAGCACCTGGGCAAAGGGCTTTCCTTCAACCCGTTCGATCACCGCGCCAAGCACGTCGGTGGCCATCGAATAGTTCCAGTGCGCGCCGGGATCGAACAGCAAAGGAAAGCTCGCCAGCTTGGCAATGAAACTGTCCATCGTCACATCGGCATCGAAATCATCGATCCGCGCGGCACGGTAAGCCGCATCGACCGGATTGCGTTCCTGAAACCCATAGGTGAAGCCCGCTGTGTGGCGGAGCAGGTCAAGGATACGGATCGGGCTGGACGGACGCCGCGTGACAAAGGGGATCGCACCGCCGCCCGCTACAAAAACGCCGGTTTCGCTAAATTCCGGACAGTATTTGACCACAGGATCGGTCAGCGCGACGCGCCCTTCCTCAACCAGCATCATCAGCGCGACCGAGGTGATCGGCTTGGTCATGCTGGCGATACGAAAGATCGCATCTTCCGCCAGCGCAGTGCCGGGGCGCGCTTCACCGATGCACGATATATGGGCTATTTCGCCGTGACGTGCGACTAAAGTGGCCGCATGCGGCAAGCGTCCTTTATCGACATATTTAGCCGCCAGAAACGCCGGAATCCGGGCCAAGCGGTCAAGATTCAGACCATGGCTCATACCGCCGTTTGCCCCGTCAGCTGGCGCGTGACCGGATGCGACGATGACAGGCCGCCATCAACCGCAATGGCCTGTCCATTCACATAGCTCGCAAGATCCGAGGCCAGGAACAGGGCGACGCTCGCCAGCTCATCCGCCTGCGCCGCACGCTTCAACGGGTTGAGCTGACCCAGCTTGTGGGTCACGCCCTTGTCCTTGGCATAATCGAACGTCGGCTTGGTCATGCCCGTTTCGGTCAGGCCAGGACAGATGGCGTTGACACGCACCCCGGTGCCGGTCAGCTGCTGCGCCGATACAGCGGCCAGGTTGATGACCCCTGCCTTTGACGCCGAATAAGCGGGACCGCCTGCGCCGGACCGAATGCCCGCGACGCTGGCGGTAAGGATGATCGAACCGCCCTCATTCTGATCCCACATCGCCTTGCCCGTATGTTTGACCATCAGCCACGGCCCGATCAGATTGATGCGCAGCAGTTCCGCAAAAGCATCCGGCGTTTCGTCGAAAATCCCCGGCAATCCGCCCGACACCCCGGCGTTGGCGAATGCGATATCGAGCCGACCATAGGTCTGGAGCGCGGCCTGCACCATATTCTCGATGTCCGCTTCCAGCCCTGCGTCCATTTGCTGCGCCGCTGCCTGGCCGCCTGCCGCCAGCACCAGCTCAGCGGTTTCATGAATGCTTTCCGATTTGTCGCCGATGACCAGCCGCGCCCCTTCCGCTGCAAAGCGCAGCGCACTGGCGCGACCGATGCCGCTGCCTGCCCCGGTGATAACCGCGACCTTGCCCGTTAAAAGTCCCATCATGCCCCTCCTGAAATGGTTACACCACCATCGCAGACGATAGTCTGGCCAGTGGTATAGGCCCCGGCGGATGACGCCAGAAACACCGCCGCCCCCGCGATTTCATGCGGCTCGCCGATGCGTCCCAGACACGCCGCCGTCGTCGAGCGTTTCAGCGTTTCTGGATTTTCCCACAGCGCGCGCGCCATGTCGGTGCGGATCAGGCCCGGCGCGATGCAGTTGACGCGAATATTATGCGGCCCAAGCTCCTGCGCATAATTGCGCGCGAGCTGCATGTCGGCGGCCTTGGAAATGCAATAAGCGCCAAGGATCGGCGATCCTTTAAGCCCACCGATTGAGCTGATGATTGTCACCGACCCCGCCTGCGCCGCAATCAGATCGGGTGCGGTCAGCTGGACCAGCCAGTGGTTCGACAGGATATTATTGTCGAGGATCTTGCGAAACGCATCATCGCTGATGTCAAGCGACGGGCCATAATAGGGGTTGGACGCCGCATTGCACACCAGCGCGGTGACCGGGCCCAAAGCCGCGCGGGTTTCGGCGACAAGATTTTCGAGCGCCGCCTTGTCCGAAATGCTGGCCGCGACCGCAATTGCGGTGCCATCGCCATGGCGCGCGTTGAGTTCTGCGGCGACCGCATCGCAGGCGTCCTGTTTGCGGCTGGAGATGACAACCCGCGCCCCCTGCGCCGCCATTGCCTCGGCAATCGCTTTGCCGATGCCGCGCGACGATCCGGTGATGAGGGCGACCTGGCCGGTCATATCAAACAGCCTCATGCGCCTGCCTTTTCTGCAAAGGCCCATGCGGTCGCCGCGAGTGGCTGGACACGGGCGGACATATCGCGGGCGTGCTGCGATGATGCAGTGCCGTCGATGACGCGTTTCTTGATGCCCTGGATAATCCCGGCAAGGCGAAAGAAATTATAGGCAAAATACCAGTTCATGTCGGGTACGCTGTCGCGGTTCGTCGCCGCACAATATTGCGCCACGACGTCATCCAGCTCGGGAATGCCAAGTGCAGCGCGATCAAGGTCCATCACCCCGGACCGCCCGCCATTCTCGGTCACCCACGCCATCGCGACATAGGTGAAATCAGCGAGTGGGTCGCCCAGCGTAGAAAGCTCCCAATCGAGCACCGCCAGCACCTCTGCCCGGTCATGGGCAAAGATCATATTGTCTATGCGATAGTCGCCATGGACTACGCTGGTGCGCGTCTGTTCGGGGATCGTCGCCGGAAGATATGCGATCAGCCGCTCCATTTCCGGCATCAGCTCGGTTTCGGCCAGTTTATATTGCTTGGTCCAGCGATCCACTTGCCGCCCGAAATAATTGCCGGGTTTGCCAAATTCGCTGAGGCCCGCAGCTTCGACATCGACACTGTGCAGCTGGGACAATGTATCGATCATCGCGGTGTAAACGGCGCGGCGTGCGGCGGGCTGCGCGCCCGGCATTGCGCCGTTCCAGATGGTGCGGCCATCGACCATCGCCATGACATAAAACCAGCTGCCAACCACGCTATCATCGGTGCACAGGCCATATTGGCGCGCAACCGGAAAGCCGGTTTTGCCAACCCCCGCCTGAACCCGATATTCGCGATCAACCGCATGGGCCGAGGGGAGCAGCGCGCCGAATGGTTTGCGCCGCAGCACATAATTGCCCGACGCGGCGGCAATTTTATAGGTTGGGTTCGATTGACCACCCTTGAATTTGGTAAGGTGGATGGGGCCTGTAAATCCCGCCACATTGTCGGCCATCCATGCGGTCAGCCGCGCTTCGTCAAGCCGGTCCGCGCCCTCAGGCTCGACCGTGCCAGTGAAGGCTTCGTCCGCATTGATTGCCTCGCTCATTGGCCGAATACGATCACGCTGCGCGCGCTATCGCCGCGTTTCATCCTTGCGAACCCGTCGCTGATGCCCTCAAGCGGGATACGCTCCGCAATGATGCTGTCCAGGTCAAGCAGCCCCCGAAGATAGAAATCAACCAGACGCGGCAAATCAACCGGGAAACGGTTCCCGCCCATCAGCGCACCCTGCAATTTTTTGCCCGACAGCAAATCCATTGCGCCCAACGCCACTTTTTCCGACAGCGGCATCATGCCCAAGATCGTTGCCGTGCCGCCCCGCCGCAGCGATTTGACCGCGAGTTCGGCAGAGGTGGAACGCCCGACCGCCTCGATAGCATGGTCAACCCCGCCCTTGGTCAGCGCCAGAATTTGCGCCGCCGCATCAGCCTCCATCGGGTCAATCACATCAGTCGCGCCCAATTTCACGGCGAGCGCGCGTTTTTCGGGGATCGGGTCAGCCGCGATAATGCGCCCGGCGCCCGCAATCTTTGCTGCGTTGATCGTCGCCAGACCCACCCCGCCACAGCCGATGACCGCGACCGTTTCGCCCGGTGTAACCTTGCAGGTGTTGAAAATCGCGCCCGCGCCCGTCGTCACCGCGCAACCCAGCACGGCGGCACGGTCAAGCGGCATGTCGGGATTGACCGCAACACAGGCATGTTCATGGACCAGCATCACTTCGGCAAAGGCCGACAGGTTCAACATCTGGTTGACCAGTGTCCAGTCGGGGCGGGTGATGCGCGGGGCACTGCCCGGCGCGCGCCGCGTGTCTCCGCCCAGGCACAGCGACATGCGCCCCGTAACACAAAATTCGCAGTGGCCGCAAAAGGCCGACAGGCAGGTGACGACCGCATCGCCAACCTTCACCGTGCGCACCTCGCTGCCCACCGCCTCGACAGTCCCCGCCGCTTCATGGCCAGGGATGGCGGGGAGCGGGTGCGGATAGACGCCCTCGATAAAATGCAGGTCGCTGTGACACAGCCCGCAGGCGGCGGTACGAATACGCACCTCATGCGGGCCAGGGTTTGCGATCACCACGCTTTCAATGACCAATGGCTGGTTGGGCGCGATCAGGATGGCGGCATTAGTCATCAGAAATATCCCAGGAAACCCGCCTGCCCCAAGCTTGGCGAAGGGCTGTTCTTCCTTCCCCTGGAGGGAGAAAAGAAGAGCGGTCCTTCGACAAGCTCAGGACAGGCGGGGTTTGTATCGACTAGCGGCTAACCCCGACATCACCCGACGAAAACCCGCTCGCGTCCTTGGCCACGGCATGTTTTGCAAATTCGATGCGCGCGATGGCGCGGGCGTGCACTTCGTCGGGCCCGTCAGCAAGACGCAATGTGCGCTGATGCGCATAGGCATTCGCCAGCCCAAAATCGTCGGACACGCCGCCGCCGCCGTGCGCCTGAATGGCGTCATCGATGATCTGCAGCGCCATGTTCGGTGCCTGCACCTTGATCATCGCAATTTCCGCCGCCGCCGATTTGTTGCCGACCTTGTCCATCATGTCAGCGGCCTTGAGGCACAGCAGACGGGTCATTTCGATGTCGATACGCGCGCGCGCGATGCGTTGTTCCCAGATGCTGTGTTCGGCAATCGTCTTGCCAAATGCGACGCGCGATTGCAGCCGCTTGCACATTTTTTCCAGCGCCTCTTCGGCCACACCGATGGTGCGCATACAGTGGTGGATGCGGCCCGGCCCCAGGCGGCCCTGAGCAATCTCAAACCCGCGTCCTTCGCCCAGCAGCATCGCTTCTTCGGCATTGACGCGGACATCGATCAGATCGACCTCCATATGGCCGTGCGGCGCGTCGTCATACCCGAATACCGACAGGTGGCGGAGGATTTTAACCCCCGGCGTGTCCATCGGCACCAGCACCATGGATTGCTGGGCATGGCGTTTGGCGGTGGTGTCAGTCTTGCCCATCACGATCGCGACCTTGCACCGCGGATCGCCCACACCGCTCGACCACCATTTGCGGCCGTTGATGACATAATCATCGCCGTCGCGTTCGATCCGGCATTCGATGTTGGTCGCATCGGACGAGGCAACCGCCGGTTCGGTCATCAGAAACGCCGAACGAATCTGACCATTCATCAGCGGGCCGAGATATTTTTCCTTCTGCGCCCGGGTGCCATAGCGGTGGAACACCTCCATATTGCCGGTGTCGGGTGCGGAACAGTTGAACACTTCGCTGGCGAAACCGATACGGCCCATTTCCTCGGCACACAGCGCATATTCAAGGTTGGTGAGGCCGGGGCCTTCAAATTCATAGCTGTCATCGACATGATGATGCACCGCCGATTTGGGCGGCATGAACAGGTTCCAGATGCCCGCGCCTTTGGCTTCGGCCTTCAGATCCTCGACAACCTGAATGACCTTCCAGCGTTCGCCGGCCGCGTCTTGTTCCTTGTACGTCGCCATCGCCGGACGGACCTTGCGGGCGATGAAGTCGCTTACCCGGTCGCGCCAATAGACCTGCCGGTCGGTGAGATCGAATTCCATTGACGTCTCCTTACCCTACTTTACCTTTACGTTAATGTCAGCTTGCGCAGGCGATTGCTAGCCCTGTTGCGCATTGCGTGCGCGTTCCGCAAGCGTTGCGACGCGTTCGGCATGGTCATGCTCATCCAGTGGAAAGCGCAGGAACGTCCAGACCGCACCGGCAATGAACAGCGCGGTCAGGATCGTGAAGATCAGCATCAGCCGGTCGATAATTAGCGGATCGACCTGCCCCGGCACCGCATCTTGCGGAAACCCGATGAAGGAAATGAGCGAGCCGGCGGCAAATGTGCCGATACCGGTCACGCATTTCTGCATGAACAAATTGCCCGCAAAGAACAGCCCTTCTTCACGATGTCCGGTCTTTATCTCGCTATCCTCGATCACGTCGGCCAGCATCGATCCGACCAATATCATCGGGCATATGCCAAAACCGGTCGCCAGCATAACCAACAGCAAATACAGTGGCAGCGTTTCCGCTTCGCCGTTAGCCGGGAACAGGCCCAGCAAGCGCAGGACATAGGGCAGCAAACCAAAGATCACGGCAATGGTCGCCATCAGCGCGGCCGCGCGCTTCTTACCAAGCCAGCGCGAAACCGGCGGCGCAACAACAAAGGCAAAGACCACCCCAATCAGCAGTGTTGCCGGCCAGATCTGAAAGGCCCAGCGCGGAAATTCCCAGACATAGGTCTGCATATAGGTGCTGGTGGCAAAGTTCAGGCCCTGATTCGCATAAGCAAAGATGCCTGCCCCCATCAGCACCATGAAGGCGCGGTTGTTAAGCGTGCGTGCCATTGCCCTCAGCTCACCCAGCAGCGGCTGACGCGGCGGCAGACGGGTGGGGCGGTGGGCCAGACGGCGGTGAGTGCCAAGCGCGGCGATCAGCACCGACGCTGCAATCATCACCACGCCGGTCCAGGCATAGGCATCATAGCCTTCCCGTCGCAGCAGCCCCGCCGGCTGATCGGCGGTCGGCGCCAGAAAAACCGCGTAAGCCAGAAACAGCAGGAACAACCCGCCAGCCCAACCAAACAGATAGCGATAGCGGATGACATCGGTGCGCTCATGATAGTCACGCGTCAATTCGGGCAGCATGGCAATCGACGGCACCTCGTTCATCGCAATCGCCGAACGCACCAGGATGGCGGACAGGGTCAGATAGACGAGGATGCCCGTGTCGCTCCATTGCGGCGGATGCCACAGCAGGAACCAGGACAGGCACACTGGAATGATCGAGATATACAGCCACGGGTGGCGGCGGCCCCAGCGGCTGTTGGTGCGGTCGCTCAAATGGCCGATGACCGGATCGATAAAGGCGTCCACAATCAGGGCAACCATTACCGCCAGCCCGACCGCCTGTGCCGACAAGCCAATCACCTGATTATAAAAAATCAGCAGGAAAACCGAAAAACCATTGTCCTTGACCCCGTAAGCCACCGCGCCAGCGCCATAGGCAAGCTTGATGCGCAACGGGACCTTATCGGCTGGCGCGGTGGGCGAAGCGATCACTTGGCCTCTGGCTCCATTGCGAGCAGCGCTTCGAACATCGATGGCGTATTCGGATCCCACGCATGGCGGGGGCCAGCCGTGATGCCGCCATCGACCAGCATATGGGTGCCCGTTATGAACCCCGCGTCGGCACTGGCCAGGAAGGCAACCATATTGGCGATGTCATCGGGCTGGCCGCCGCGCGCTATCGGCTGAGCATGCTGCGATACTTCGGCGACGACCGCCCTGACCGCGTCGTGATTTTCCGCCGCGATGCCCAGTCCCGCGCCAAAGATATTGGTGTTGATGAAACCGGGACAGATGGCATTTACGCGGATGCCATATTGGGCAAGATCCGTAGCCGCCATCTTGCTCAGGTGCAGCACGCCCGCCTTGGCCACCGCATAGGCCGTCGGCGAATAGCCTGCGCCCATCCCCGCAATACTGGCTGTGTTGATGATCGAAGCGCCATTGCGTCCCTTCATATGCGGTACGGCATAGCGGATGCCCATCGCCACCGACCGCAGGATCAGGTGCATTGTCGCGTCCCAGCCGTCAGCTTCGATTTCGTCGATTGGCGCGCGATCGCCGACGGCGGCGGCATTGTTGAAGACGATATCGATGCCGCCGGTTTCTGCGGCGGCGCGGTCCATCAGCGCCTGAATATCGGGAACATGACAGATGTCGCAGCGCTGGAACCGGACATCGCCATTAGAGCTTGCCGCAACGGCAGCGCCGCCGGTTTCGTCGATATCGGCAGCAAAAACGGTTGCACCCTCGCCTGCCAGTTTCAGCACGGTGGCCCGACCGATGCCCGAGGCAGCACCGGTGATGACCGCCGTTTTCCCGACGAATCGCATGACTTTTCTCTCCCACTTTTATTGGGCCAACTTAGGCGCGCGCACCCCCGCGTCAACGGGCGCGCCGTTGACGCTACGTCCGCATGGGCGCGCGTTGGCCTGCGTCAGTTGACGCTTGCGTAAAGCCATCGAGTCGCCTTACGTCCGCGTCAACTGGAAGAAAGGAAATGGCTGTGAGCGATCTGGAAATTTTCCGCGCCGAGGCGTGTGCGTGGCTGGAATCAAACTGCCCGCCCGAAATGCGCCTGCCGGTGAAGGACGAGGATGACATGTGCTGGGGCGGCCGCCATTGGGTGTTCAAGAATGACGCCCAGCGCGCCTGGCTCGAGGCATGTGTGGCCAAGGGTTATACGGTGCCGGATTGGCCCAAGGCCTATGGCGGCGCGGGTCTGACCGCTGAAGAAACCAAGGTGCTGCGGCAGGAAATGAAGCGCATCAAGGCGCGTTCACCGCTCGACAGTTTCGGCATCTGGATGCTTGGCCCCGCACTGCTGCAATTCGGAACCGAGGACCAGAAGGTCCATTATCTGGGCCAGATTGCACGCGGCGAAATCCGCTGGTGCCAGGGATATTCGGAACCAGGGTCGGGCAGCGACCTGGTCAGCCTGCAGACCTTTGGCGACGATCAGGGCGATCATTGGGTGGTCAACGGATCGAAAATCTGGACCAGCTATGCCGACCAGGCCGACTGGATTTTCTGTCTGGTCCGTACCGACAAGGCCAGCAAGTATCAGGGCATCACCTTCATGCTGTTCGACATGGCAAGCGAAGGAGTGACAACCAAACCGATCCTGCTGATTTCGGGCAACAGCCCGTTCTGCGAGACGTTTTTTGACGATGTGCAGGTGCCCAAAACCCAGTTCATCGGCGAAGTGAACCGCGGCTGGGACGTCGCCAAATATCTGCTCGGTCACGAACGCGAGATGATCTCGGCGGGCGGCGCGGGCGGTGACATGATCAGCGTTGGCGGCCATTTCGCCAAATCGCTCGGCCGCAACGCAAATGGCGAACTCGACGATCCGATCCTGCGCGCCGAAATGGCGGCGTTCGACGTCGACGTCTTTGCCTATCGCGCGATGGGCGAACGCTTCATGGACATGTGGAAAACCGGCCGCGCGCATCCGGCCAGCAGCAACATGATGAAATATGTCGGCACCGAACTGAACAAGCGCCGCCACGAGCTGGTCATGTCCGGCGGCGGTTCGACCGCGCTGGAATGGGACAGCGCCGAGACGAACGGCGGCGCGCGCCCACGCAGCTGGCTGCGTACCAAGGCCAATTCGATCGAGGGCGGCACCAGCGAAGTGATGCTGAACGTCATTGCCAAACGTATTCTTGACCTGCCGGGAGCTTGACCGATGCCGCTGTACCATAGTGACGATCAGGTGATGCTGAAGGACAGCGTTGCGCCCTTCATCGCCGACAAAGCGCCGGTTACGCACCTGCGCAAGCTGCGCAATGCCAACGACGAAACCGGGTTTTCCCGCGCGCTGTGGGCCAGTTTCACCGAAATGGGATTGCCCGGAATTCTGGTGCCCGAGGCGCATGGTGGGCTGGGCATGGGCCATGCCGAGGCAGGGATTGTGCTCGAAGAAATCGGCCGCAACCTGACGCCCTCGCCGTTTCTGGCCACCAGCGTAGGCGCGGTCGCGGCACTGGCCAAGGCTGGTGGCACACAGGCCGCCCGCTGGCTTCCCGCCATTGCGGCAGGCGAGGTCATTGCCGCGCTCGCCATTGACGAAGGCGCCAAACACCGGCCTGAGCGCATCGCCACCACCGCGACGCGCAGCGGCAATGGTTTCCGGCTGGACGGCAAAAAAAGCTTCGTCGTCCACGGCCATGTCGCCGACGTGCTGCTGATCGCTGCGCAGAGCGATGATGGCGTCACGCTGTTCGCGGTGCCAAAGGACAGTCAGGGCATGACCGCCGACCCGCGCCGTCTTGTTGACTCCAGCTTGGCCAGTCATGTCACACTCGATGGCGTGATGGTCGATGCCGATGCGGTCGTGGGAGAAGTCGGGCAGGGTCAGGCGGTGCTCGATGCATTGCTGGCCGCAACCCGCACCGGGGCGTCAGCCGAGCTGATCGGCGTGGGTCAGGGCGCGATGGATATGACCGTCGATTACTTGAAAGCGCGCAAACAGTTTGGCAAATTGATCGGCGAGTTTCAGGCGCTCCAGCACCGTGCCGCACATTTATATGGCGAAATGGAGGTTGCGCGGTCCGCCGTGATGAAGGCGCAGCAGTTGCTGGATGCGGATAATGCCGGTGCGCCATTGATGGTATCGGTGGCCAAGGCCAAAGCATCGCGCGTGTGCAATCTGGCGGTGCGCGAAGGCGTGCAGATGCACGGCGGCATCGGCATGACCGACGAATATGATATCGGCCTGTATATGAAACGCGACCGCGCACTGGCCGAATATATGGGTGACGCGCATTACCACATCGACCGCGTGGCGCGGTTGAATGGCTACTGACAATAGTTCAAACCCCGCCTGCCCTGCGCTTGTCGAAGGGCTGTCCTGGTCTTTGGACGTGGCAACGAAAGAATAGCCCTGCGACTAGCGCCGGGCGGACGGAGTATTTGAGATGGACCTGAACAAACTCTTTGGCCTGCATGGCCGCATCGCGCTGGTGACCGGCGGGTCGCGCGGGATTGGCGCGATGATCGTCGAGGGCTATCTCGCCGCAGGCTGTGAACGCGTTTACATCAGCGCGCGCAAAACCGCGCAGGTGGAATCCGCAGTTGCCGACTTCAACAGCCGTTATCCCGGCAAGGTCATCGGCCTGCCCATCGACCTGTCGAGCGTCGCGGGCTGCCGCGCGCTGGCGAAGGAGCTGGAAGCGCGCGAGCAACGGCTTGACATATTGGTCAACAACGCCGGGGCGGCGTGGGGCGAACCGTTCGAAAACTTTCCCGAAGTGGGGTGGGACAAGGTCATGGATCTGAATGTCAAATCGCCGTTTTTCCTGACGCAGGCGCTCTATGGTTTGCTTAAGGCAGGGGGTGCAGGCGGGCAGCCTGCGAAGGTCATCAACATCGGGTCGATCGATGGCCAGCGCCTGAACCCTTGGGAAACCTATAGCTATCATGCGTCGAAGTCGGCGATATTATATTTGACCAAGCGACTGGCGGCGCGGCTGGTCCACGACAATATCATCGTCACGGCCATTGCGCCCGGCGCGTTCGAATCGGACATGAACACCGCTGCGCGCGATCATGGCGATGCCGTGGCCAAGGGTATCCCGGCACGGCGCATTGGCGTGCCAGAGGACATGGCCGCCGCCGCCATCTACCTCGCCGCACCATCGGGCAATTATGTCATCGGCGATACGATCACGGTCGATGGCGGGTTGGTGCATGGCGATTTCAAGACGGGTTTGGGGGAGTGATGTTCCTGATCGACACCCGCTCCCACCCCGTCGCCCCTCGCGCGCAGGCAGGGGTCCGGCTGATCCGCCCCGTGACGGACAGGTCGAAAGATGGATTCCCGCTTTCGCGGAAATGACGAAAGTTATACTAGCGGTAAACCGGGATTGGAAAATCAGGCTGCTAGACGAAGAAAATCCGGACCGGCGCGATCCGGCGGCTGATCTTTGCTTTGCGCCGGTCAGCACGCCCTATATTACCAATGTTCGTCACCCCCGTGCAAACGGCGGTCCAGCGGATCAAGGTCAAATTTAACCGGCGGGAGATGGCTTCCCGCCTTCGCGGGAACGACGAAGATGAGTGATATTGATAGTGTCGGCAACAGGCTGATGGCGTTGGTTGAGGATGCCAAGAGCCAAGGCGAGCTTGAAGATGCGCGCATCGCGATCATGGGCAAGAATGGCGAGCTGACGACAATGTTAAAGTCGCTTGGCGCCATGGCTCCCGAGGACCGGGTCGAAAAAGGGCACAAAATCAATTTTTGGAAAGACGCGCTCAACGGAACGATTGAGGCACAGAAAACAGTTTTTGAAACTGCGGCCCTCGCCGCCCGTCTCGCCAGCGAACGCATCGATCTAACCCTGCCCGCACCCGAAACCGCACGCGGATCGGTGCATCCGGTCAGCCAGGTGATGGACGAACTGGCCGAAATCTTTGCCGACATGGGCTTTGCCGTCGCCGAGGGGCCGGAGATTGAGGACGACTGGCACAATTTCACTGCGCTCAACATCCCCGAAACCCACCCCGCGCGGGCGATGCACGATACATTTTATTTCCCGAACCAGATGGCGGTGGATGGCAAGGCCATGCTGCTGCGCACGCACACATCACCAGTGCAAATTCGCACGATGATGAACGAAAAGCCGCCAATTCGCATTATCGCACCGGGCCGCGTTTACCGGTCCGACAGCGACGCCACGCACACGCCGATGTTCCACCAGATCGAAGGGTTGGTAATTGATCGCGGCATCACGCTGGGCCATCTCAAATGGACCCTGGAAACCTTTCTCAAGGCGTTTTTCGAACGCGACGATGTCGTATTGCGGCTGCGCCCAAGCTATTTTCCCTTCACCGAACCGTCCGCAGAGGTCGATGTTGGATACAGTCTGGTGAACGGCAAACGCGTCATCGGCGGCAGTGAAGGTTGGATGGAGGTGCTGGGCAGCGGCATGGTGCACCCCAAGGTAATTGCCGCCTGCGGGCTCGACCCCGATGAATGGCAGGGTTTTGCATTTGGCACCGGCGTCGATCGGCTCGCGATGCTCAAATATGGCATGGACGACCTGCGCCCATTCTTTGATGGCGATATGCGGTGGCTGGGCCATTATGGCTTTGGCGCGCTGGATGTGCCGACACTCAGCGGAGGGGTCGGCACATGAAATTCTCGCTGAGCTGGCTGAAAACGCATCTGGATACGGACGCCGATATTCAGGGGGTTGCCGATGTCCTCAACCGGATCGGGCTGGAGGTTGAAGGGATAGAAAACCAGGCCGAACGCCTTGCTGGCTTCACCGTTGCGCGCGTCATTACTGCGACCCGGCACCCACAGGCCGACAAGCTGCAGGTGCTGACCGTCGATTCTGGAGATGGCGGGCTGCTCCAGGTGGTGTGCGGCGCGCCCAATGCGCGGGCCGGGATGGTGGGCGTGTTCGGCAAAGAGGGCGCGGTGGTGCCGTCAAACGGCATGGTGCTGAAAAAGACTGCGATCCGTGGCATCGAATCGAATGGCATGATGTGTTCATCGCGCGAACTGGAACTGGGTGATGACCACGACGGTATTATCGAACTGCCCGCAGACGCGCCAGTTGGTACCGTATTCAGCGACTATGCCCAGCTTAATGATCCGGTGATCGACGTCGCCATCACCCCGAATCGCCAGGATTGCATGGGCGTGCGCGGCATCGCCCGCGATCTGGCGGCGGCGGGGCTGGGGGTACTCAGGCCGCTCAACATTGCTCCGGTGGCTGGAAAGTTTCCTTGCCCCACCGAAATCCGCACCCAGGATCCTGCAGGCTGCCCCGCCTTCTTTGGCCGCGTAATCACAGGCGTGAACAACGGGCCATCGCCCGCGTGGATGCAGGCGCGGCTCAAAAGCGCGGGCCAGCGGCCGATCTGCGCGCTGGTCGATATCACCAACTATATCATGCTCGATCATGGCCGCCCCAGCCATGCCTATGACCTTGCCAAACTGACCGGAGCAGTCGTCGCGCGGCCCGCGGTGGACGGCGAAACCGTGACCGCGCTCAACGGCAAGATATATGCGCTGACGCCTGAGATGACCGTGATCGCCGACGACGCCGGCGTCCACGACATTGCCGGCATCATGGGCGGTGACCATTCGGGGTGCAGCGAGACGACAACGGACGTGCTGCTTGAAATCGCCTATTTTACGCCGGAGCGCATTGCTAGGACGGGGCAGGCGCTTGGCCTGACCAGCGACGCGCGCACGCGATTCGAGCGCGGGGTTGATCCGGCGTTTCTGGATGATGGCCTAGAGCTGATCACGGCGCTGATCCTTGACATTTGCGGTGGCGCGGCAAGCGACGTGGTGCGGGCAGGCGAACCTCCGCTCGGTCCGCGCAGTTTAAGCTATGACCCCGCCCATTGTGCGCGGCTGGGTGGGATTGAGGTGCCTGGCGACAAGCAAGCCGAAATTCTGGAATCGCTGGGCTTTTCGGTGGCGTCCGACTGGACCGTGACCATCCCCAGCTGGCGGCGCGACATCGACGGTCCCGCTGATTTGGTCGAAGAAGTCACGCGCATCGTCGGCTTCGACCATGTGCCGTCAACTCCGCTGCCACGCTCCGATGGCGTGGCCAGGCCGACCGCCACCGCGATGCAGAAAGTCGAGCGCCGCGTGCGCCGCACCGCAGCCACGCGCGGCTTGAACGAGGCGATCACCTGGTCGTTCCTGCCCGAAACCGCCGCAGCGGCATTCGGTGGCGGCGCGTGGTCGCTGGCCAATCCGATCAGCGAAGAGTTGAAAGTCATGCGCCCGTCGCTGCTGCCCGGCCTGCTGATGGCGGCGCAGCGCAGCGTAGACCGCGGGACAGCATCGGTGCGCCTGTTTGAAATCGGGCGGCGCTATGGCGTGAAGGCCGACGGCACCAGCGACGAACGACTGACCCTGGGCCTGCTGCTGTGCGGTGAAAAGGCGCGGCGCGGCTGGGCAAATGGTAAGGCCGCCCGCTTCGACGCCTTCGATGCCAAGGCCGAAGTGCTGGCACTGCTCGCGGCAGCGGGGGCACCGACCGACAATCTTCAGGTCATGGGTGACGCGGGCGCACATTATCACCCCGGCCAGTCGGCGACGCTGCGGCTGGGGCCGAAAACCATTCTTGCGGCCTTCGGGATACTCCACCCCGCGACAGCCAAGGCGTTCGACCTCGACGGGACGATTGCCGTTGCGGAAATTTTCCTCGATGCCATCCCGGCGAAACGCGAAAAAAATGGGTTCATGCGCGCGCCCTTCACCCCGCCCGCGCTGCAAGCGGTAACGCGCGACTTCGCCTTCCTGGCGCCAGAGGCGCTGGCAGCGGGCGATCTGGTGCGTGCGATCAAGGGTGCGGACAAGACGCATATCGTCGCTGCGCGGTTGTTCGACCGCTTTGCTGGAGCCGGGGTGCCCGAAGGTCAGCTAAGCCTTGCCATCGAAGTCGTGCTGCAACCAGTGGAGAAAAGCTTCACTGAGGTGGAACTCAAAACCATGAGCGACGCGGTGATAGCGGCGGCGGCGAAGGTCGGCGCGGTGTTGCGGGGGTAAGTTTCGTCATTGCGCACGATCGAGGCAATCACGTTCCGCTAAGCCGCCATCGCTGCGTCAACCACCCCGGATGCGGCTTCCAATAACCGCTTTTCCAGTGTGCGGACCCGGCTCGTGCTGTCAATCTTGCCGCCCAGCAGATCCGTCACATAGAATGTATCCACGGCGCGAGCGCCATAGGTGGCGACGTGGGCGGAGTGCACCGTCACCTTGGACTGGAACAGCGCATAGGCGAGCTGGTTTAGCAGCGCCGGGCGGTCCTGTGCGTTCACCTCCACCACCGTAAAGCGGTTCGACGCCTTGTTATCGATCAGCACATTGGGCGCGATAGCAAAACTTTCGGCGCGCGTTCGGGGCAATGGGCGGGCCGTTAATTTAGGCAGCAATTTCTGGCGGTTCGCCAGCGCATCCTCGATCGCGCGGGTCAGCCGTTCGATCTGGCGATCATCGGCAAAGGGACGGCCAAGGGGGTCCTGCACCAGGAAATTGTCCAGCGCCATACCATCGCGTGTCGTGTGGATGCGCGCGTCGATGATGTTGCCGCCGGCCAGATGAATGCCGCCCGCGATACGGTAAAAGAGCCCCGGATGGTCAGCGGCCAGCACCATCACCAGCGTTGCGCCGCGGTCGGCATCCGGGGTCGCCGCAATGGCGAGCGAGGCACTTTCATGGGCCTGCATATGGCGCAGGTTAGCGGCGATGACATCGACCGATTCGGCGATCCAGTAACTTTCAGGCAAGCGCCGGGCGAGCACCGCGAACGCTTTTTCGGAAAGCGCCAGCCGCTGCGACGCCGCTTCCTTTTTCGCCGCAATGCGCGATTCGCGCCCGCGTTGCTTGTGACCAAGGCGCAGCACTTCCTCGCCCGCATCATATAGCTCGCTGAGCAGTTGGCGTTTCCACCCGTTCCACACGCCCGGCCCAACCGCGCGGATATCGACTACGGTAAGCACGAGCAATAACCGCAGCCGTTCGGGCGACTGTACTGCCCCAGCGAAATCAACGATCGTCTTGAAATCGGACAGGTCGCGCTTGAATGCGGTTGCCGACATCAGCAGGTGATGCCGCACCAGCCACGACACCGTCTCTGTCTCTGCCGCGCTCATCCCAAGTCGCGGGCATAGCGTCAGTGCCAGTTCGGCGCCAAGCACGCTGTGATCACCGCCGCGCCCCTTGGCAATGTCGTGCAGCAGCACAGCGACATACAGCGCGCGGCGCGACTGGATCTGACCCATGATTGCGGTCGACAGCGGATGATCTTCTTTCAACCGCCCGCCCTCAATCTGCGCGAGCAGGCCGATGGCGCGAATGGTGTGCTCATCGACGGTATAATGATGATACATATCGAACTGCATCTGCGCGACGACGCGGCCGAAATCGGGAATGAAACGGCCAAACACCCCCGCCTCATTGATCCAGCGCAGCACCATTTCAGGGTCGCGCGCGCTGGTCAGTACATCAAGAAACAAGGCGTTGGCGCGCGCATCGCGGCGGACATGTTGGTCGATAAGCCTGGCGTCCTGCCGCGCCTGTCGCATCGCTGCGGGGTGGATCTCCAGCGCATGGCGGTCGGCGAGCGCGAAGATCTCGATCAACCGCACCGGATTGGCGGCAAAAAAATCATCGCTGGGAAGCGCCAGCCGCCCGCGATCAAGTACAAAGCCATTGAGCTTGCCTGGCCGCCGCAGGATCGTCGGCAAAAAACGCCGTCCGCGCGCTGCGAGCTGATCATCGAGATGGGCCAGAAAAGTACCCGTCAGGTCGCCGACAACTTTGGCATGCAGGAAATAAAGCTGCATGAAACGTTCGACCGCGCTTTTGCCGGGGCGCGCGGCAAAGCGCATCCGCTCCGCAATTTCGCGCTGCACATCAAAGGTCAGCCGGTCCTCCGCGCGGCGGGTGATGCTGTGCAGATGACAGCGAACGGCGAGCAGGAAATTTTCTGCGCGGGCAAATTGGCGAAGTTCGCGCGCGGTTAGCAGCCCGGCATCGACCAGTTCGGGGACAGTGCGCACCCGGTGGATGAATTTGCCGATCCAGAACAGCGTGTGCAGATCGCGCAGCCCGCCCTTGCCCTCCTTGACATTGGGTTCGACGACATAGCGCGAATCGCCCATCCGCTTGTGCCGTTCGTCGCGTTCAGCCAGTTTGTCGGCGACAAAGGCGCGCGCGTTACCCGCCACCACCTCGGCATCGAAGCGTGCCGATGCCAGTTCATACAGCGCACGGTCGCCCCAGATAAAGCGCGCCTCGAGCAGCGCAGTCCGCACCGTCAGATCATCGCGTGCCGCGCGCAACATTTCATCCAGCGAGCGCGACGAATGACCGATTTTCAGCCCCAGATCCCAGAAAGTATAGAGCATCGCCTCTATCGCCTGTTCAGCCCAGCTGGTTTGTTTGAACGGGGTCAGAAAACCGATATCGACATCGCTGTGCAGGCACATTTCGGCACGGCCATAACCACCGACCGCCATCACCGCGAGCCGTTCGCCCGACGATTTATTGCCCGACGGATAAAGATGCTCGGTGACAAAATCATGCGTTAGGCGGACAATCTGGTCGATCAGAAAGGTTTGCGCCAACGCGACAGGACGCCCTGCCGAGGGGCTTGCCAGCAAGCGGCGGCCAACCTCTGCGCGCCCGGCATCAAGCGCATCCTTAAGCAGCGCAACGAGACCACGCCGCCGCTGTGAAATGTCAGCTACCTCGCTGGCCAGCGTATCAAGTGCATCGGCCAGAGCGCGCCGATCTATAATCGCGCGGCGGTGTTCAAGACTGGCAAAACGGTCGTCCATCGCCCGCGATGTAGGCGCTTGCGGGGATAATGGGAAGCGCCGCTACGCGCCGATCATCAGGCTGCCAGCAAGGCAGCGGTCTGACGCGAACGGCGGCGCAGCGCAGCGCCGATGGTCAGGAAACCAAGAATCAACATCGCCCAGGTTTCGGGTTCCGGAACCCCGGCCGCCAGATAAATCTGGTCCTGCGTCGATCCGGCGACAACGGCCTGAAATCCACGTAGCCGCGAGGCATCCCCGGTCCAGCTGCCTGAGCTGATGTTGTCGAGATAGCCATTAGCACGGCTGGCAAGCGGGTCGAAATCGCCATAGACGCTGAAATTGCCCGCCATTACATCATACATGCCATCATAGCTGTCGTACACGATTTCCCACACAGCCAGCGCCAGCGCGGCGGCGATTTCCTGGGCCTCCCCTTCGGTTGCCGCGCCGTCGATCAACGGATTGCCCTGTGCCAGCAACGCGGCGAGATGGGCACGTTTCAGCGGATCACTGAACATCAGCGCTGCCGATACATCATTATAAGCGACAAAGCCCTGCACCCCGATGGCCACATCGACGCAGAAGGTGAAAAAGGTTTGTTCCTTGAGTGTGGCGGTATCGCGTACTGTCATCTTGAACCGGCCCGCCGTGCCGCCACTTTCAAACCCGATGGAACCCACATTGATGCCGCCGAATTTTTCGGTCGGGGTATAGGGCGCGGTGATGATTTCGACCGCCGCCTGCGCGGGCGCAATGACGCCAGTGAAGGCCGCGCCGAGCAGAGCAAGCGCCGCTACCCAGGCGCGGGTATGCCGGAAATATCTATTCGTCATGCTTAAGCCCTCGAAAATGCCGAATCTTTCTTAGTTAAATGGCTTTAAGCACGACTTGGCGGCCCCGAACAAGCACCGCAGATCTGGCATTGGTGCGGCGCTGCCCCGTTTCGGGACAGCTATTCACCCGTCATAATGACCTTGAGCCGATACAGCGCCTCAAGCGCGTCGCGCGGGGTGAGTGTGTCGGGGTTGACCTGTGTTAATGCATCACGCAGCGCATCGCTGGCGGGCGCAGGTGCCTCAGCGAAGGCCGCGGCAAACAACGGCAGATCGTCAAGCCCTGCCGCCAGCCCCCCGGTTGCCGCACGGCCTGCTTCAAGCTTTGCCAGCACTGCCTCGGCGCGCTTCACGACGCGCGGCGGCACCCCCGCCAGGCGGGCAACAGCAAGACCATAGCTGCGATCGGCAGGGCCATTGGCAAGCTCGTGCAGCAGCACCAGATCGCCCTGCCATTCCCGCGCGCGAACATGGTGGAGCGACAGGGCATCTAGGCTTTCGGCGAGCCGGGTGAGCTCATGATAATGGGTCGCGAACAGGCAGCGGCAACGGTTGACCTCGTGTACGGCCTCGACCACCGCCCAGGCGAGCGCGAGCCCGTCATAGGTTGATGTGCCGCGCCCGACCTCGTCCAATATGACAAAGCTTTGCGGGGTCGCCTGCGCCAGGATCGCCGCCGTTTCGACCATCTCGACCATGAAGGTCGAACGCCCACGCGCCAGATTGTCACTTGCCCCGACGCGGCTGAACAGCCGGTCGGTGAGGCCAATGGTGGCGCTTTTCGCGGGCACAAACGCACCGGCCTGTGCCAATATGATGATCAGTGCATTCTGGCGAAGGAAGGTCGATTTGCCTCCCATGTTCGGACCGGTGACGAGCCACAGCCGGTCGCTGTCCGACAGATTGAGGTCATTTGGAACGAAGGGCGTTCCGCGATTTGTCAGTGCGGCCTCAACCACCGGATGACGGCCGCCGGTGATTGCCAGTTCGGCGGCATCGCTGATCCCCGGGCGGCACCAGCCCTGCGCCATCGCATGCTCGGCATGTGCCGCCGCCACGTCAATTCGGGCAAGCGCATTACAGCTTGCGGCAATCGGCAACTTGCGTGCGATGGCAAGCGCAGTCAGCGCCTCCAGATGCGCGGCCTCTGCCGCCAGCGCATGCGCGCCTGCCTGGGTCACGCGGAGTGCGGCTTCGTGCAGGTCTGGCGCGTTGAACCGCACCACCCCGGCGAGCGTCTGGCGATGGGTGAAGCCGGACTGCGGCGTCATCAGCGTGTCGGCATGTTTTGCCGTCACCTCGACATGATAGCCAAGTACGGCATTGTGCCGGATTTTGAGGCCCGCGATGCCGGTGCGGGTGCGGTAATCGGCCTCCAGCGCAGCAATCGCCTGCCGCCCGTCGCGCGACGTATCGCGCAACGCATCAAGCGCGGCGTCATAGTCCTTGGCTATATAGCCGCCCTGCGCCGCATCGACCGGCGGGCTGTCGACCAGCGCGCGGGTGAGTTCATCGACGAGTGCGCCATGGCCGTCGAGCGCGGGGAGCAGCATAGCGAGCAGCGCGGGCACGTCCGCCTGTCGCCCCAATTCCTCGCGCAGCCGGCGCGCGCCGGTCAGCGCATCACGCAGCTGGGCAAGGTCACGCGGACCGCCGCGCCCCGCGACCAGCCGCCCCAGCGCGCGCGCGGCATCGGGCAGCGCGCGCAGCGCATCGCGCACCCGTGCGCGCAGCAGCGGATCGCGGGCAAACCAGTCCACCAGATCGAGCCGTGCCAGGATCGCCGCCCGGTCCGTCAGCGGCGCGCCCAGATCATCGCCGAGCAACCGCGCTCCAGAGCCAGTGACCGTGCAGTCGATCGCCGCAAGCAGGCTGCCGTCGCGCCGACCCGCCATTGTGCGGGTCAGTTCCAGGCTTTCGCGCGTTGCCGCGTCGATCGCCATCACCCCGTCGCTGCGCACACGCACGGGTGCTTGCAAAAAAGTCGCCGCGCCGCGCCCGACATGATCGAGATAGGCGGTGAGCGCACCCATGGCCGCCAGTTCGGCGCGGCTGAAATCGCCCAGCCCATCAAGCGAGGCAAGACCGAAGCGTGCCTCAAGCCGCTTCCCCCCGGCGGCGCTCGCAAATTCATGTACCGGACGGGTGATGGCGCGCCCAACAAAGGGTGCTGGCACCGGCTGACCTTCGGCGACCAGAAGCTCGCTGGGGGCAAGGCGGGTCAGCTCGGCCTCGGCGCGCAGGCCATTGGCCAGCACCACCTCGAACTGACCGGTGGAGACATCGGCAGCGGCAATGGCCGTCTCGCCCGTTGCGGCAATGGTCACGATGGCCGCCAGCCGGTTGGCGCTGCGCCCTTCGAGCAGAGCGTCCTCGGTCAGCGTGCCCGCCGTAACGAAGCGGACAATGTCACGCGCGACCAGCGCCTTTGATCCGCCCCTTGCCTTTGCTTCCGCCGGAGTTTCGGTCTGTTCGGCAATGGCCACGCGATGACCGGCCCGAATCAGCCGGGCAAGATAGGCCTCGGCCGCATGCACCGGGACGCCGCACATCGGTATCGCTTCGCCGCCATGTTCGCCCCGGCTGGTCAGCGCGATGTCGAGCGTCGCGGCAGCGGCCCTGGCATCGTCAAAAAACAGCTCGAAAAAATCGCCCATGCGGTAAAACAACAGGCAATCCTGCGCCTGTTCCTTAAGCGCCCAATATTGCGCCATCATCGGGGTGGCCGGGGGGGTGGCCGGGGGCGGCGCAGCAAGGGCAGGGGCGGACGACATCGCCAAACTGTTTAGCCGTTAGCGCAGCAGAGGCAAATGGCGCGCGTGGGCAGCCACGTGATTGGCAGCAAACCCGACATTGATCGCGCCCACTTGCCCTTGCCTTTCCCCGGTCATAGGGTCGCGTTATGGCACGGTAGGGGGTACAACGGCGATGAGCGACGACAACAAGGTACAGTTTTCGGACCGCGAAGCTTTGCTCTATCACGCCACCGGACGCCCCGGAAAGATCGAGATTGTTGCGTCAAAGCCGATGGCGACGCAGCGCGACCTGTCACTCGCCTATTCGCCCGGGGTTGCCGCGCCCGTGCGGGCCATCGCGGAAAATCCGGCGCTCGCTTATGAATATACGGCCAAGGGCAATTTGGTCGCGGTGATTTCCAACGGCACCGCCATCCTTGGCCTCGGCAATCTGGGCGCGCTCGCCTCCAAACCAGTGATGGAGGGTAAGGCAGTGCTGTTCAAACGCTTTGCCGACGTCGATTCGATTGACCTGGAGGTCGATACCGAAGACCCACAGGCGTTTATCGACGCTGTCGCCCTGCTCGAACCCAGCTTTGGCGGTATCAACCTTGAAGATATTGCGGCACCCAACTGCTTCATCATTGAGCAAGCGCTGCGCGAACGCATGAACATTCCCGTGTTTCATGACGATCAACACGGCACCGCGATTATTTCATCAGCCGGCATCATCAACGCCTGTTTCCTGACCGGCCGCAGTCTCGACACCGTAAAAGTTGTCGTCAACGGCGCCGGCGCGGCCGCGATTGCGTGCACCGAATTGATGAAGGCGATGGGCGTGCGGCACGAAAATGTCACAATGTGCGACCGCAAAGGCGTCATCTATCAGGGCCGCACCGAAGGCATGGACCAATGGAAATCGGCGCACGCCATTCCCACCGCGGCCCGCACGCTGACCGAGGCGCTGGTCGGGGCCGATATCTTCCTCGGCCTGTCCGCCGCCGGCGCATTGAAGTCCGAAATGGTCAAGGACATGGCCAAAGCCCCGATCATCTTTGCGATGGCCAATCCCGATCCGGAAATTTCGCCGCCCGATGCCCGCGCGGCGCGGCCTGACGCGATCATTGCCACGGGGCGGTCAGACTATCCCAACCAGGTCAACAATGTCCTGTGTTTCCCCTTTATCTTTCGCGGCGCGCTGGATGTCCGCGCAACGACCATCAATGATGCGATGAAGATCGCGGCGGCCCACGCCATCGCCGAACTCGCGCGGCAGCAGGTGCCAGAGGAAGTCGCCGCCGCCTATGGCGGCCGTGCGTCCAGCTTTGGCCCGGAATATATCATTCCGTCGCCCTTTGATCCGCGCCTGATGGAAGTGGTGCCGGCAGCGGTGGCCCAGGCGGCGATGGATTCGGGCGTGGCACAGCGCCCGATTGCGGATTTCGACGCCTATCGCCAGTCGTTACGTGCCCGGCTTAACCCCACCACATCGGTTCTTACGCTCGCTTATGATGCCGCGAAAGCCAACCCCAAGCGTGTCGTTTTTGCCGAGGGCGAGGAGGAAGTAGTGCTGCGCGCCGCGATTCAATTTCGCGACGGCGGCTATGGTGTCCCCGTGCTGGTCGGGCGTGACTGGACGCGCGAACGGCTCACCGAAATGGGCGTCGCCGACCCCGAAAGTTTTGAAATCCATAACAGCGCCAATTCTCCGCTGGTCCCCGAAATGGTCGAACTGCTCTATGCGCGGCTCCAGCGGCGCGGCTATTTGAAGCGCGATGCCGAACGCATGGTCAACCGTGACCGCAATATCTTTGCTGCGCTGATGCTGACAATGGGCAAGGCCGACGCGATGATCACTGGTGTCACCCGCACCTATGCGCAAACGATGCGCGAAGTGAAACGGGTGATCGATCCAGCCCCAAATAAAACCCCGCTAGGCGTCCACATCTTCGTGGGCCAGCACCATACCATCTTCATGGCCGACACGACCGTCAACGAACGGCCAAGCGCGGCGCAACTGGTCGATATCGCCGAACGCACGGCACAAGTCGCGCGCGCCATGGGCCACGAACCGCGCGTGGCATTCCTGTCCTATTCGACCTTTGGCAACCCTGAGGGCACCTGGCTCGACACGATCCGCGAGGCAGTCGCCCTTTTGGATGCGCGCGAACCGGGCTTTGAATATGAAGGCGAAATGGCCCCCGATGTTGCGCTCAACCCGGCGGTGATGAAGAAATATCCCTTTTGCCGCCTGTCGGGGCCTGCCAATGTGCTGATCATGCCGGGGCTGCAATCGGCCAATCTGTCCGCCAAACTGCTGCGCGAGCTGGGCAGCGGAACCATCATCGGGCCGATGTTGCTGAACATGAAATATCCGGTGCAGATCGCAACCATGGCATCGCCTGCGTCCGACCTGGTGACACTGGCGGTGCTGGCAGCAGGCGGGATCGCGGTTTAGCGCGCGAAGGCGTTACTGCCCGCCCGGCGATCCCGCACCAGGCGCGCCAACCGCGCCGATGTTGCCAAAGATATCTTCAAAGAAACTGCGCTCGCGACCCAGCGTAGGCGTTGTATCACCTTCGGGGTTGATCCGCGCGACACTTTCCAAACCAGTGCGGTCAACCGCAACCACATTCCCCGCAGGGTCAAATCGCACCCGCATGACCATCTGCGCCACCGGACGCGGATTGGCAAAGGCCAGCTGGCGGGTTTCGCGGGCGATATAAAAATACTCGCTGTTGCCGAACTGACCGACAAAGGTCGGCCGGCCAAGCGTCTTTTCCACGGATTCGCGGTTGTCGACCCCGGCGGCGATAGCCTCGCTCAGCACCGGATCAGCGACATAGCCCTGCCGACCACTCAGCTGGGCACAGCCACCAAGCAATGTCGCAGCGAGAAGTGGGCCAATAATGGCGGGACGGAACATGCGGGCAGTCATGCGGGTAATTCTCCTGAACAGCGCGACGGCACTTAGCCGCAAGGCCCCGGATGGCACAAGCGGCTTGTCGCCCGGCTGAACAGCTTTCGCGCCCGGTGAAATCCCGCTAGGGCGCGAACATGAAGTTTATCCACCGCCTGTTTCGCCCCGCCGCCGATCCGCGCGATACTTTGCGGCCCTTATGGCTCGCAGTTGTGGCGCGCGCGCGCGCACCGCATTGGTATATCGACGGCGCTGTTCCCGATACGCTCGACGGACGGTTCGACATGGTGGCACTGGTACTGGCGCAGGTGTTGCTGCGGATCGAGCAAGCCCCGGATCAGGCCCAGAACAGCGTCTGGCTGACCGAATTGTTCGTTACCGACATGGACGGGCAAATGCGTCAGATTGGATTTGGCGACATGATCGTCGGCAAACAGATTGGCCGGATCATGAGCGCGCTGGGCGGACGGCTGGGCGCGTATCGCACCGGTGCAGTGGATCCAGCGGCCATGGAGGCTGCGCTGGTCCGCAATCTGTGGCGCGGCGAAGTGCCAAGCCCGCAAGCATTGGCGCATGTCATGGATGCGGCCGCACGGTTACGCACGGCGCTGGCTGCGGTGCCTGTGGCCACGCTGGTGACACTGGACCATTTACCGGAAAGCACGCCTGCATGAACGCGTTTTCATATCTTGTTCCGCACGACGCGATTGGCCGCACCGGACCGCTGACGTTGGATGCCGACGCATCTGCCTGCGCTGGCATTGCCGCACGGCTGGGCCTCGAATCGGTCGCGCGGTTTACGGTTGAAGCCATCCTCGAACCCGTTACGGGCGGCGCGCTGCTACGCGGAAAGTTTACTGCCAAACTGGTTCAGGCCTGTGCGGCGACAGGCTTACCGCTGGCGGAAACGGTGACCGCGCCCTTTGCCCTGCATTTTGTAGCGGCATTCGATCTTCCAAACGAAGCCGAGGCTGAGGTTGAACTGGGCAATGACGACCTCGACACCATGGTGTTCGAGGCGGGCGGAGTCGATGTGGCCGAAGCCGCCGTGCAGACCCTCGCTCTGGTGCTCGATCCCTTTCCCCGCCACCCGGACGCTGATCGCATCCTTAAGGAACGCGGCGTGTTGAGCGAAGATCAGGCGGGGCCGTTCGCAGCATTGGCGGCGCTGAAGCGCGGGTGACGCGCTCCGCCACGCTTATTCGCCGTCCGTATCCTCTTCCTTCTTGGCGTCCATTTCAAGCGCCTTGACGGTGTCGGCCAGGGCGCCTTCGCCTGTTACAACAGCGCCATCTTGTGGGATCGCCCCGCCAAGCGCCTTGGCAAGACCGGCAAGTTGAACCCCCATCACCTTGTCCACCGTCGGGGCAATGTCAGCAACCTTGAAGCGCATATAACCGCCGACGGCATAGTCGAAGCGGATGACGCTCCCCCCCTCGGCAGGCTTGATCTGGATCGTCAATGTGCCGGTCACCGCCTCACCCTGCAGCGGGCCAAGCGCACCGGAAAGGCGCAGCATCTCGCCAGGTTTGGCAAACAGGATACGGGCGTGCTGAACACTGCCCATCTGCCCTTCACCGCCGGGCAGCTTTTCACAGAAACAGCCCCCCGCCTGTGTGTCCATCCAGAAATTGGTCGCATCGCCCGACCAGCTATGTTCGCCCGACCACCAGTTTTGCGGCATGCGCAGCATTTTCCACACATCATCGGGGCTGGCCGCAACGCGCGCGCTGTGGGCGCTGGTAAAGCCTGCTTCGGTCTGGTCGATCAGTTTCGCGGCGGCGGGGGTGGCGAGTGATGATCCCAGAATTGCTGCAAGCAGCCATGTCCATTTCGCCATTCCTAATCCCCCATCCGTCATTCCCGCACAGGCGGGAATCCATCCAGCCGCCTTCTAACCCATAGGCGGCGGGAATTCGATATGCGATGATGGATTCCCGCCTGTGCGGGGATGACGATGCTGGGTGACAAGTGTCAAGCCCGGACAATCGCCTCGATTGCGTCGCCTACCGCGTCAATATCGGCCATGCCGTCTACGTGTGCGACAATGCCGCGCGCTTCATAGATCGGCAGGATCGGCGCGGTTTTGGCGCGATATTCGGCCATCCGCGTGCGCACCGTTTCTTCATTGTCGTCGGGACGACGCTTGAATTCGGTGCTGCCGCATTTATCGCACACGCCCGCCTGCACCGGCATCTTGTGGCGATCATGATAGCCATCGCCGCAGCTGGCACAGGTAAAGCGCCCGGTGATCCGGTCAACCAGCGCGTCTTCATCCACAACCAGTTCAATGACATGGTCAAGCTTGCGCCCGCGCGCTTTCAATATGCCATCGAGAGCGTCGGCCTGTGCCGCCGTACGCGGATAACCGTCGAAAATAACCGACGTCCCTGCAGCCAGGCTGTCGAGTTTTTCGCCGATCAGGCCGGAAACGATTTCGTCGGAAACAAGTTCGCCTGCCGCCATCACCGTTTTGGCTTTCACGCCGATGGGTGTTCCCGCCTTGACCGCCGCGCGCAGCATGTCCCCGGTCGACAGTTGAACCATGGCATGGTCGCTGACCAGCCGCGCCGCCTGCGTTCCCTTGCCCGCGCCGGGCGGACCCAGCAGGATAATGTCGATGGTCATGGATAGCCCCCCCAAATCCGCGCTCTCAACTCTGTCCGGGCGCCCACCGATTAGCGGCGCGCCGTGCCGCCCTTCAGCTTCGATTTTTTGATCAGGTCGGCATATTGGTGCGCGAGCAGATGGCTTTGAATCTGCGTGATCGTGTCGATGGTGACATTGACCACGATCAACAGGCTGGTGCCGCCGAGATAGAAGGGCAAACCCGCCTGCGCGATGAAATATTCGGGCACCAGACAGATGGCCACCAGATAAGCGGACCCAAGCACAGTGATGCGTGTGAGCACGTGGTCGAGGTAGGCGGCAGTATTCTTGCCCGGGCGGATGCCGGGGATGAAACCGTTCTGGCGCTTCAGATTGTCGGCGGTTTCCTCTGGATTGAAGACCACGGCGACATAGAAGAAGCAAAAGAATACGATGCCCAGCCCATAAAGCAGCATGTACAGCGGCTGGCCATGCGCAAGCAGTTGGTTCAGCGTGATGAGAAGGCTGCCCGATGTGGTGTCCCCGTCGACGCCCTGCCCCATCAATTGCGTGACGGTCAGCGGCATCA
>Ga0105044_10001081_pt1 | contig 35649 bp, 36 predicted proteins | sample MAT01_FD_78092 | JGI IMG/M metagenome (GOLD analysis project Ga0105044, IMG submission 78092) | Freshwater microbial communities from Lake Fryxell liftoff mats and glacier meltwater in Antarctica - MAT-01 | ecosystem: Environmental > Aquatic > Freshwater > Ice > Liftoff microbial mat | place...
CCGCACCCTTGGCATCGAGCGAGACGCCGCAGCCTCGCTGCTTCATCCAGCCCTGATTGAAAACAGCGCGCCAGCTGCCCTTTGCGCCCGCCGCTTCGCAGGCCGCATAGGCGGCGGGCAGGCCTGAGGTGTCGCCGCCACCCGAACACGCCTTGTTGCCGGAAAGGCATTGCAGCGTCTGCGCGTCACGATCTCCCTCAGCCGCCATCTGGAGCAGCCGCTCCATGCCAATTTGCGCCTCGGCATTTGCGATGAGGTTTGGGGCCGACGCCGAACACCACTGGTCCGACGCAACATCCAGCTTGCCGGATGTGCCGCCGGCGCTGCCGCCGAACACGCCGCTCAGCGCCAGCACCCCGGCACCAACCGCCAGAACGACGCCCGCCAAGGCCCCGATCATCAGCGCGCGATTGCGCCGGCCGGGCGTCACCGGTGTCGGCGCGATGGGGCGCGGCGCGGCGACAATCTCCGCCTCCAGTTTCGGATCGCCGCGCACGCCAAAGCTCGCCAGCGCGCGCATGATCTGGTCGACCGGATCGCCTTCGCAGCCCGGCCAGGCATCGACCGTATTGCGGGTCTGCAGCGTCAGCACCAAACGGTCAGGCAGATCGTCCGGCATCCGCACCGGCTCGACCAGAACCGGAATGATCTGGCGTTTCAGCGTCCGCGCCGCCGACACTTCGTCAAAGCAACGATCCGAGATCAGCGATTCCTTGGAGACGAAGAATACCACCGCCTTGGCGCGCCGCATGAAGCGCGTGATGGTTTCTTCCCAGATCGCGCCGCCCGGGATGTTCTTGTCGAACCACACCTTCACCCCGCGCGCCTTCAGGGCGTCGAGGATCGGCACCACGATGGCCGCATCGCGCCTCGAGTACGAGGCGGCGATATCGATCTCTTCGGGAGGGTCGGCGCTCACGGGGGCGAAATCTTTGTCACGGTGGGAGAATGACCGAGGCGGCGGCTATTTGGAAAGGGCGAACGGTCACACTGCCAGTCACACGGGCTGGGCTCGCTTGCGGCGGAGGTAAAGATAAAGCGCTCCTTCCCCGCCATGACGCGGCTGGGCGGTCGCCAGGCCGGCCAGTAGTGTCTCGAAGGGCGGGCCGCTCAGCCACATCGGCACCAACCGCTTCAGCGCGCCAGCATTTCCGCCTTTTGGGCCCGCGCCCTTGCCCGTGACCACCAGCACCATGCGGTGGCCACGGCACCGCGCCTGCATCAGGAACCCGGCCAGCGCCTTGTGCGCCAGATCGAGCGTCAGGCCATGCAAATCAATCCGCCCATCGATCTCGATCTGGCCCTTCAGGAACTGCTGCGCCCGCTTGCCGTCGAGCCGGGGCGCTGCAAAAGGGTCGGGCGCCGGGGCAAAGCCGGTTTTCGGCTCGATTTTTGGATCTGTCTTCACCGCGACGGTTTTTCGTTTTGCTGTTGGCACCAGCCCCGCCTTCGCAGCGACTGGCGATGCAACGGGCTTAGCGGCCGCCCGCTTGCGGCGCGGCGCGATGGCCGCCGTGACATGCTCCCAAAGGGCCAGCTCCTCCAGCGTCAGGCGGCGCTTCATTTGGGCAGCAACACAACGAATGTTGCAGGTGCATTGGTCGCCCCGGCGGCGGTTTCCGCCTCATCGCCCCAGCCAAAGAAGATGTCGCCGCGCACCACGCCGCGGATCGCTCCGCCGGTGTCCTGCGCGATCATCAGCCGCGCAAAATCGCCCGCGCCGGTGCCCGCCGCAGTCACAAAGACCGGCACTCCATAGGGATAGAGCCTCGAATCCACCGCCAAACTCCGCCCCGACGTCAGCGCGACACCCTCGCCGCCCGGAGGCCCAAGGCTCGGATCGTCCAGCGGCAACTCACGAAAGAACACATAGGACGCATTCAGATTCATGATCTCGGCGGCCCGCTCCGGGTTAGCCTCCAGCCAGGCGCGGATCGCCTGCATCGACATTTTAGCCTTTGCGATCTCACCCCCGGCGATCAGCGCAGCGCCGATCGCCGTATAGGCCTGTCCGTTCTGGGCCGCATAATTCAGCCGCACCGCGCCGCCCTCGGCCAGCGTCACCCGGCCCGAGCCCTGGATCTGAAGGAAAAAAGTATCGGCGACCGAGGGCAGATACAGGAGGGTGCTCGCCCGTCCTTGCAGCCCCGCCGTCTCGATCTCGGCGCGGGTTTCATAGGGCTTCAACACCCCGTCGATCACCTTCCCCGACAGCCGCTCACCGCGCAGCAAAGCCCGGAAGGCCACCGGGTCGGCGGTCACCAGATCGCCAGGCCGGGCATAGACCGGGGCAGGATAGTCTGCGCTCTTGGCGCGGCTGCCCTTCAGTTCCGGCTCGTAATAGCCGGTGACTTTACCGCTGGCGGCCTCACCCTCATGGGTGCGTGCGGGCCGGAAATTCGCTTCAAAGAAATCGCGGGCGCTGGCCGGGTCGGCGCTCGCCGCCGCCGCGCAGACCTTCACCCAGGCGTCCGGCGAGCCAAAGCCCTTGAAGCGCACGAAGCGGTCCGGATTGGCGGATATCCCGGCGCAACTGGCACGAAACGCCATCAATGCGAGGGTCTGGTCGTCCTCGGCCCAGCCGGGCATATCGGCAAAGCCGATCTCGGTCAGGCTGACGATGGGAAGCGGTGGCTCAGCCGGCAGCGGGCACCCGGTTTGGCTGCAGGCCGGGCCTGGCATCAACGCCCATGTCAGCGCAGCCCCCACCACAAAGCCGAGCGCCAGCGTACCAAAAAGGGGGTTCAAGCGCCGTGCGTTCTGGCGCTCCGCAGACACCGGTCCCCGTCAGTCGCCGTAATCGGTGTCGGCGAGTTTCCAGTTGGGGTCGGAGGCGCGCGTGTCGCGCACCCAGGTCCAGCGATCGGTCACGCGTTTCACGGCGCTCTCGCTGCCTTCCACCGTCTCACCGGCGGCGTTGCGGCTGAACTGGATCAGCTCGTCTTCATAGCGCACGTCGATTTCGGCCATGCGCCCCTTGAGCGCGGCGGAGACCATCTGCGGCGTTCCGGCCTTCACGACGACCGTGCTGGCGACAAGGCCACGCGCCTCTCGCGCCGCGATGGCGCGGTCGAAGGCAGCATAAACCTCATCGCCTAGCATCATCTTCAGCTCGTCGCGGTCGCCGGCGGCGAAAGCCTCGATCACCCGCTCATGCGCCATGGCGGCGCCGGCCATAAAGGATTCAGGGTCGAAATTACGCGTGACCCCGGCGATATCGGCCAGGCCACGCGCCGCGGCGGCGGGATAATTGGGCAGCGGGCGCGGCGCGATCACCGGCGCGTTGTCGGCGGCAGGGGCAGGGGCGGTTGGGGCACGGCGGGCTTCTGCCTCGGCGGGCGGCGCTTCATGACCTGTGCGCGTGCCGAGCACCGACCACAGCCGGAACAGGATGATCCCGGCTACAGCTCCAAACAGAAGGATGTCGATATATTCCATTGTAATCATGCCCGATCCGCGGAATTACGCCCTGAAAAACGAGCGCCGCGCGACATCTCGTTAGAATGAACGGTTATTCTGGCTGAATGAAGGCTCCAGCGAAAGCACCAAAGGCCCAAAGCGTTTAACGAATATAGGCGTGGGCGCACTCCCGCGCCAGCGGTTCCCTTGCTTGACCTTGGCCGCCCATGCTAGCAGCGCCGCCTTTCCGCCCTCGCTGGGCCTGCCGAGACATTTGACCGCCATGACCGACGCTCCCGAAACCGGAATGCCGCAGATTGCCGTGCTGGCGCAGTTCGTGAAGGATCTCTCGTTCGAGAACCCCGGCGTCGGCCAGCCGGCCGCCCAAACGAAGCCCGGCATCCAGGTCGGGATCGACGTGCAGGTTCGCCCGGTCGGTACAGATCAGTTCGAAGTCGGCTTGCGCGCGATGATCGAAGCCAAGGCCGGCGAGCAGCCGATCTATGTCGTCGAACTGGTCTATGCCGGCGTCTTCGGCCTCAAGAACCTCCCCCCGGAACAGCAGAACCCGTTTTTGCTCATCGAAGCACCGCGCATGCTCTTCCCGTTCGCGCGCCGCATCATCGCCGACGTGACGCGCGACGGCGGCTATCAGCCGTTAATGCTCGATCCGATCGATTTCTCGGCGCTCTACCGTGCCCAACTCGAGCGCCAGCGCCAGGCGCAGGCCGGCGGCCAGCATGGCACGGCCTGAAACTCAGCCGTACTGGTTCCAGATCGGCGTCGTTTTGAACTCTTTGAGGAAGGCGGCGTGCGCCGCCTCCTCGTCCGCCGTCAACAACGGAGCCAGCGGTTCTGGCCGCGCGCCATGGGTCTTTGCCGCGCCGCTCGCCACATCGGCATCGCCCTGAAGCGACAGGCCGAACTGACGCCCGCCGCAAAGCTCCAGATAGACATCCGCGAGCAGCTTGGCATCGAGCAGGGCACCATGCTTCACGCGCTCGCTCAAATCGATGTTGAAGCGCTTGCACAGCGCATCGAGCGAGGCGGGTGCGCCGGGAAATTTCCGCCGCGCGATCATCACCGTGTCGATCGCCCGCTCCGGCGGCATCGTCGCCATGCCAATCCGCGTGAACTCAGCATTCAGGAAGCCCATATCGAAGGGCGCGTTATGGGCAACAATCGGCGCGGCGGCGATGAAATCGAGCAGCGCCTGGGCAATGTCGCCAAACGCCGGCTGGCCCACCAGCATCTCGTCGGTGATGCCGGAAATCTCGGTCGCCTTGGCTTCCATCAACCGGTCAGGGTTGAGGTAAGTGCGAAAGGTGCGGCCCGTCGGCACATGATTGACGAGCTCGACACAGCCGATTTCGACGATGCGATGGCCCTCTTCAGGCCGCAGGCCCGTCGTTTCAGTATCGAGGACGATCTCGCGCATCATGAGTGGTTGGCGTCTTTCCGGCTTTTCCAGATTTTCGCCTCGCGGCACTTCAAGTCATCCAGCACATAAGCGACGCGCTCACGCGCGTGTTCAAGCCCCAGATGGGTGTCGACGACATAGTGCGCCTGGCTGCGTTTCGCCGCATCCGCTGTCTGACGTTTTAGAATCTGCTCAAATTTTTCTTCCGTCATGCCGGGCCGCGCCAATACCCGCGCGCGCTGCACGTCCGGCGGGGCCGAAACGACGACCACCGCATCGACACGGGTTTCGCCGCGCGTCTCGAACAGCAACGGCACATCCAGCACGACGATGTCCGCGCCTTTGGCCTCGGCCTCATGCAGGAAGTCCATCTGCGCCTTGCCGACCAGGGGATGAATGATCGCTTCGAGTTTCTTGATCGCCGCGCTATCGCCCAGCGTCATCGCCCCGAGCGCCGCGCGATCGACCTTGCCGTCCTTCACACTTCCGGGAAACGCTGCGCCGATGGCTTCGACCGCCGCGCCACCGACATCGTAGAGCGCGTGAACGGCGGCATCCGCGTCATAAACCGGCACGCCGAGTGCCGAAAACATCCGTGCGGTCTCGCTCTTGCCCATGCCGATCGAACCGGTGAGGCCGACGAGCAGCATCGTTTCAGAGGTTCTTCGCTTTGAGATCGAACTCCAGCATGTCGATCAGCTCCGGGTTCACCGGCGGCAGTTCCCCGAACCAGGCCTGGAAGGCGGGCCGCGCCTGCTCGATCAGCATCCTCAGGCCATTCAGCGTCGTCAGCCCAAGCTCGCGCGCCGCCGTGAGCAGTGGCGTTTCGAGCGGCGCATAGACGATATCGCAGACGATCGCGCCCTGGCTCAGCGAGGCGAGATCCAGCTCCAGCGTCGGCTGACCGCGCATGCCGAGCAGCGTCGTGTTCACCACCAGGCTCGCGCCATCCAACGCATCGCTGCGATCGTCCCAGGGCACGACTTCTATCGCGACCCTCGGTGTCCGCATCGCATCGGCAATCGCATCGGCCTTTTCGCGCGAGCGGTTGGTGATGCGGATGATGCGGCACTTCTCGTCAATCAGCGCCGCGACCACCGCGCGCGCCGCACCGCCGGCTCCCAGCACCACGGCGGTCGCGCCGGAATTTGTGTCGGAGCCCGTCGCATAGTCGAGGCTTTCGGCAAAGCCGTAGACGTCGGTATTGCGGCCTTCGAGCGCGCCGTCATCCTTGACGACAATGGTGTTGACCGCGCCGGTCCGTTTGGCCGCCGCATCCAGCGTATCGACCAGCTTCACTGCCGTTTCCTTGTGCGGCACGGTCAGGTTGACGCCTCTGAAGCCCAGCTTGGGCAGGGCGCGCAGCGCCGCTTCCAGATCTTCAGGCTTCACCGGCATCGGAATATAGGCCGCTTCCAAACCCAGCGTCGAAATCCAGTGATTGTGCATCAGCGGAGAGCGTGACTGCGCCACCGGCCAACCCATCACGCCCGCGAGTTTTGCGGTGCCGGAAATGGTCATGAGCGGAGCGCCCCCTGAGTGCGCAGAAAATCGAGTACAGGCAAAATCGGCAGCCCCAATATGGAAAAATAGTCGCCGTCGATGTGGCTCATCAGATGAACGCCCAGCCCCTCCAGATGGTAGCAGCCGACGCTGCCAAGCACTTCAGGCCCGGCGGCGGTGAGATAGTCCTCTATTTCCCTCACGTCCATCGTGCGGAGTGTCAGACGGGCAACACTCACATGCCGCCAGACGATGGCCCCGCCGGTCGCGCCGCAGACCCCGCCGACCAGCTCGTGGGTCTTCCCTTGCAGAAAGCCAAGATGCGCTGCCGCTTCGGCGTGATCGCGCGGCTTTTCAAAAATCCGGCCTTCGCAGACCAGCAACTGATCTGCTCCGATCACCAGAGCGGGCGCGGGCACATTTGCTGCCACTTTCAGCGTCTTCGCTTCGGCCAGCGCATCGGCGATATCGCGCGGCTTCGTGCCGTCTGCGACCAGGCTTTCGATCAGCGCGGTCTCATCGAGCCGCGCTGGCACGGCGGTAAAGGGAATGCCAGCTGCTGTCAGGATTGCCGCGCGCGAGGGGCTCGATGACGCCAGCACGAGCGGCCGCGCCAATTCAAAAAGCATGGTCAGAAATCATTGCCGCCGGCGAGCGTCAGCCGCCCTTCCGTCTTGCGCCGGTTCAGCAGCGCGACAATCGCCGCTGCGGTTTCCTCGATGGCGCGGCGGCTGACGTCGATCATCGGCCATCCCTTCATAAGGAACAGCTTTCGCGCATTGGTCATTTCATCACGCACATGGGCGTCGTCGACATAATCGGTCTCGTCGCGTTCGTTCAGCGCCATCAGGCGGTTGCGCCGGATCTGGACGATGCGATCGGGGGTCGCGACCAGCCCTATCACCAGCGGCCCTGTGTTCAGCCCCTCCAGCGCCTCGACCTCGGGCGGCAGTGGCACGCCGGGAACAAGCGGCAGATTCGCTGCCTTGTAGCCGCGATTGGCGAGATACAGACAGGTCGGGGTCTTTGAGGTGCGCGAGATCCCGAGCAGCACCACGTCGGCGCGGTGGAAGCCCGCAACGTTCTGCCCGTCATCATGGGCGAGGGTAAAGTTCAGCGCCTCGATCCGGTCGAAATAAGCCTGATCCAGCTCATGCTGACCGCCCAGACGGTGGCTCGATTCGATGCCGAGATAACGGCCCGTCATCGCAATGGCCGGATCGAGCACCGACAGATGTGGCAGTCCCAGACGCAGGCACAGCGCCTCCAGCGCCTCGCGCTTCTCCGGCTTCATCAGTGTGTAGAGCACCAGCCCCGGCGCATCCTCGACCATGCTCAGGGCCCGATCGAGTTGGCGCTCGGAGCGGATCAGGGGATGGATATGGAGGATCGGCCGCGCCTCTTCGAACTGCACACACACCGCTTGGGCATAGGCCTGCAGTGTCTCGCCAGTGGAATCCGAGACCAAATGGAGGTGAAAATAGACATTGGCCGGACCCCAGCCACGGCTGAGCGCCGCTGCGGGGATGTCATCGCTCATGGGACAACCATGTGGAGAAGCCAGCTCACAAGTCTGGGGAACGCCGCCCGCCCCCCTCACTGCCCCCGTCATGCGCCTGCCATGCACGGCGCTCAAGGGTGATTTTCAGTCTGCTTGCTCTGTTGGGGACACAAGCGACGCCTTCCACTTGGCAGCGAGGATGAAAGGCCGACCGTTCAAGAGGCCCCGCATTCCACATATCCCACAGCCTTATCACCAGGCCGGAAACCGCTGAAATTAAGGGCTGATTAACCCTTTATCCCCGGAAACCGGACTCCTCAGACTTGGACACAGGCAGGTGTGGACCATTTTGATGACAGCTTGATCCCCCTTGTGCACAGGGGCCACTACCTCCAACCACCACTACCTTTCTCTTCTAAGGTAATAGATAGAACAGCGATGAAGCCCTTCCTGGACGTCCTCAGCGGTCAAGCAACCAAGGTCCCCCCGATCTGGATCATGCGCCAGGCGGGCCGCTATCTGCCCGAATATCGTGCGATACGGACGAAATCCAAAGGCTTTGTCGATTTCTGCCTGACGCCCGAACTCGCCATTGAGGCAACGCTGCAGCCGATCCGGCGCTATGGCCTCGACGCCGCCATTCTGTTTGCTGACATCCTGCTATTGCCGCAGGCCATGGGCCAGCCTCTGGCGTTCGTCGAGGGGCACGGCCCCAAGCTTGAACCGATCCGCGACCGCGAAGGGCTGAAATCTCTCTCCGTCAACGCTGCGACCGACAAGCTCCAGCCTGTCATGGAAACCGTTAAAGGGGTCCGCGCGGCACTCCCTGGCAACGTCGCGCTGATCGGTTTTGCCGGATCGCCATGGACCGTCGCGACATACATGATCGAGGGCCGCGGGGGCAGCGATTTTGCCGAAATCCGCAAGATGGCTTGGGCCGATCCCGGCCTTTTCGGGGCCATTCTCGACCAGCTCACCGAGGCGACAACCGCCTATCTCATCGCTCAGATCGACGCCGGTGCCGAAGCCCTGCAGCTCTTCGACACCTGGGCGGGCAGCGTCCCAGCCCCGCTTTTTGAACGCGCCGTCATCCAGCCGGCTGCCGCTATCGTGCGTGCCGTTAAGGCCCACGCACCCCATATTCCGGTGATCGGCTTCCCGCGCGGTGCGGCGGCACATCTCAGTGCCTATGTGGCGCGTACCGGTGTCGATGGACTCGGAATCGACCACATGACACCGCTTACCTTCGCTGCTGCTTCAGTGCCCCCGCAGATCGCTCTGCAGGGTAATCTGGACCCGATCCTCGTTCTGGCAGGCGGCGAAAGCCTGACCGACGAAGCCCGCCATCTTGTCCGCTCCATGGCTGGGCGGCCGTATATCTTCAATCTTGGCCATGGCGTGCTGCCGCCCACCCCGCCTGAGCATGTCGCCCAGCTGATCGATGCCGTGAGAGGCGTATGAGCGAGCGCGTCGGCATAGTTCTCTTCAATCTCGGCGGTCCCGATAATCTGGACGCTGTGAAGCCGTTTCTGCGTAACCTCTTCTCCGACAAGGCAATTATCCGTGCCCCTCTGATCGTCCGCTGGCCGCTCGCCCGCCTCATTGCGGGCCGACGCGCGGCCTATGCCAAGGAAATCTATGCTTCGATCGGCGGCGGCTCGCCCATCGTCAAGGAAACCGAGGCGCAGGCTCGGGCTCTTGAGGCAGCCCTTGCGCAGGAGGGGATCGAGGCCAAAGCGGTCATCGCGATGCGCTATTGGCATCCCTTTGCGAAGGAGGCTGCGGCCGCGCTCAAGGCGTGGAACCCGGACCGAATCGTCCTCTTGCCGCTCTACCCGCAATTTTCGACCACCACGACACAGTCTTCACTCGATGACTGGGCGCGGGAGGCTGCCAAGGCAGGGCTGACGGCGCCCAGCGCCGCCGTGTGCTGCTACCCCCTTCATCGCGGCTTCATTGCGGCCTATGCCGATCTTCTGAACGCCTCACTCGCAGAGATCCCACCCGGCACCACACCCCGCATCCTCTATTCGGCACATGGCTTGCCGGAGCGCATCGTCGAGGCGGGCGATCCCTATCCTGTGCAGGTCGTCGCCGGCGCCAAGGCGATCGCCGCGGCGTCCGGGACCGAGGCCATCGACAGCCGCGTCACCTATCAAAGCCGGGTCGGCCCGCTGAAATGGATCGGCCCCGATACAGACACTGAAATTGAAGAGGCCGCGCGGGCAGGTCTGGTCCCGGTTGTGGTCCCGCTCGCCTTTGTTTCGGAGCACTCCGAGACGCTCTACGAGCTCGACCAGATTTACCGCGCTTCGGCTTTGGAGGCTGGCGCTCCTGCCTATATCCGCGTGCCGGCAACCGGGACCCACCCCGCCTTTATCGGTGCACTTGCCGATCTCACCCGCCAGATGCTGGCCCGGAGCGGTCTCGCCCCGGACCCGGCCTGGCCCGGCTGCGGCACCGCTGCAGCGTGTCCATGTCTCCAAAGGGCTGCTTGATGGAATGGCTTGAAGGCGCCGGCTATGACTGGATAAAAGCCGGGCACGTCATCTTCGTGATCTTCTGGATGGCGGGGCTTTTCATGCTGCCGCGCTATCTCGCCTATCACAGCGAAACCGCCATCGGCTCAGCAGAAAGCGAGATCTGGAAAGCGCGCGAGACCCGCATCCTGAGGATCATCCTCACACCCGCCATGCTGGCCGCCTGGACCTTTGCCGTTCTGATGCTGGTCGCCCGGCCAGAGCTCTTTCAGAGCGGCGGCTGGCTTCACGCCAAGCTGGCGCTCGTGCTTGGTCTTACCGGATTTCACGGTTTTCTGGCCGGGCAGGTGCGAAAGTTCCGTTCCGACACCGGTATCCGCAACACTCGCACTTGGCGGCTCCTCAACGAGATCCCCAGCTTCGCGGCGATCGCCATCGTCACCCTGGTTGTCGCCAAGCCGTTTTAGATTCGCATCCCAAGATTTGGCCGAGCCAGGACTCTCGCCGCTCTGGAGATCGACGCCATATGGCTAATCCATCGATCAGACTGAAGCTCGACCTCCGTACCTATGATGAAGTCCCATTTGCCGCCCATATCGAGCGCGTAGCTCAAAAAGGTATCAAGTTCGAAACGCTGCAGAGTTTGGGAAACACACAGGCGAATCATCGTGCTTTGTACGAACTGAACAAGGCGTGCTCTGCAGACATTCCGGGTAGGGGCGCGTTCTACGATTTTGGCCGCTACGTCACTGAACGCATCGAGAGGGCTGCCGACGATCCTGCCGGCATCATCATTGCACTGCATGATGGTAAGTGGGTCGGCATGTCGGCCTCGTCCTTTTGGCCGGACCAAGATCTCGTGTTTGCCGAGATGACAGGCGTTGTGCGGGATTGGCGGCGTCGCGGATTGGCCACGGCACTTAAGGTCTTGGCGCTGCGGTATGCTCTTTCCAAGGGCGTTTCGCGCATTTTTACCATCCATCATGCCGACAACACGGCCCCTATCGCCCTGAACCGACGGCTGGGCTTTGTCGATGGCTGAGGCGCGTCGGTGCCGGAACTGACGCACGTCTGTCTAAGCCGGGGCTTGAATGAAGGCCGGAAACCCGGCTATAGAAGGTATCATGACAGCGTCTGCTAGGCGGTCCTTCATCAAGGGTCGCGGGATAGCGGCGCAACCCGGCGGGATCCAACCGTCGGCGCCTTATCTCTCCCAGTCGGCTGCCGAGCCCCCTTCTTCGACGGCTCAATTCTGAACGATCCGCCCTTCTGGGCCTAGGCGTTCATCACCCTCCCAGATCATTCCCAAGTTTTAGGTTACGCCCATTCCGACCCCCACACGCCCCACACTGACCGGTCGCAAGAAAGCGGCTGTTCCCGCCCCTGAAATCGAGATCGAGGCGGATGAGGTCGCGCCGACATCCAAGGACGCCCCCGCGCCCGTTAAGGTCGAGCCTGAGAAGCCGCCGCCGATGACGCTGGCCGATGTCCGGTTCCAGATCGTGAAGCTGCAGGACCTCAAGGCCAAATCACCGGTCGAGATGCTGGCCTTCGCCGAGGAGCTCGAAATCGAAGGCGCCGGTTCCATGCGCAAGCAGGAACTTATGTTCGCCATCCTTAAGGCCTTGGCCGAGAGCGATATCGAGATTTCCGGTATCGGCGTGCTGGAAGCCCTGCCCGACGGCTTCGGCTTCCTGCGCTCGCCTGAATCCAACTACCTGCCCGGCCCTGACGACATCTATGTCAGCCCGGCGCAAATCCGCCGCTTCTCGCTGCGCACCGGCGACACGGTCGAGGGCCTCATCCGCGCCCCGAAAGACGGCGAGCGCTATTTCGCCCTGGTGAAGCTCAACGAGATCAATTTCTCGGATCCCGAAAAGGCCGGCCACACCGTCCATTTCGACAATTTGACGCCGCTCTACCCGGAAGAGCGCCTCAAGATGGAAGTGAACGATCCGACGCTGAAGGATCGCTCGGCCCGCATCATCGACATCGTCGCGCCGCTCGGCAAAGGCCAGCGCGGCTTGATTGTCGCCCCGCCGCGTACGGGTAAAACCGTGCTGCTCCAGAACATCGCCAAGTCGATCACCGCCAACCATCCCGAGTGCTATCTCATCGTTCTGCTGATCGACGAGCGCCCGGAAGAGGTGACCGACATGCAGCGCACGGTGAAGGGCGAGGTCGTGTCGTCGACCTTCGACGAGCCTGCGACCCGTCACGTTGCCGTCGCCGAAATGGTCATCGAAAAGGCCAAGCGCCTGGTCGAGCATGGCCGCGACGTCGTCATCCTGTTGGATTCGATTACCCGCCTTGGCCGCGCCTACAACACCGTGGTGCCCTCGTCGGGCAAGGTGTTGACCGGCGGTGTCGACGCCAACGCCCTGCAGCGCCCCAAGCGCTTCTTCGGCGCGGCGCGCAATATCGAGGAAGGCGGCTCGCTCACCATCATCGCAACGGCTCTCATCGATACGGGTAGCCGCATGGACGAGGTCATCTTCGAAGAGTTCAAGGGCACGGGTAACAGCGAAATCATTCTCGACCGCAAGGTCGCGGACAAGCGCGTGTTCCCGGCGATGGATATCCTGCGCTCCGGCACCCGCAAGGAAGAGCTGTTGGTCGACAAGAACATCCTGTCGAAAATGTACGTCCTGCGCCGTATCCTCAACCCGATGGGCACGGTCGACGCGATCGAGTTCCTCCTCGACAAGCTGCGCTCGTCGAAACAGAACTCAGACTTCTTCGACAGCATGAACACCTAAGGGTCGTCACTTGGACTTCGACGCCTATCAGGAGCCGCGGCTGGAAACGCCGCGGCTTTTGCTTGAGCCGATCAATGCCTGGCACGGCGAGCCGATGTTCGCCGGCCTGAAGGATCCGCTACTTTACACCTACACCTCCGACGGGCCGCCGCTCTCAGCCTCGGCACTCAGCCGCCAGTACGAAAAACTGGAAACCCGCCGTTCCGGCGATGGCGGTGAGCTCTGGCTCAACTGGGCCGTGCTGGAGCGGGCAGGGGGCTATGCCGGCCTCATGCAGGCGACTGTCAGCCGCGATACCGTGGCACTTGCCGCCTGGCGCATCTTCGCCAGCGCCCAGGGCAAGGGCATCGCCCTCGAGGCCGCCACCGCCATGCTCACCCACCTCGCCGCCATTGGCGCCACCCTGGCGATCGCCTTCATCGACACCCGCAACACCGCCTCGATGCGTTTGGCCGAACGCATCGGCTTCGAACTCATTGCCACACATGAAAAACGCGAAAAACTGCGCGGCCGCTGGGTCGATGATTTCGAGTACCGAAAACCGCTTTCGCTGAATGGAAGTTGAAACATGGCTGCGGCCAAATGCGGCGTTGAGCGTGGCACCGCACGGGCTGAGGGTCCGCTCCGCAATTTCAGGAGTTTGCGATGCACCGTTTTGCCCTCCCGCTTTGTCTGGCGATGACCTCATCGACCGCCCTCGCGACCACCATCGCGCCGCCCATCCCTCAACCTGTCGAGGCTTCAGCCGTGCAGGCTCTGCTGGCCGGCGGCTGGCGCTATGAACCGGATGGCAGCGCACCGCCCGCTTGCGATCAGGCGCCTAGCGAGTTTGGGGCCGTCATCACTTTCGAATTTGCCGTCACGGCGGGCCGCGTGATTTGGACGACGCCGGACGGCGAGGGGATGAGCCTCGGCGTTACCGCTTCGCAGGACGCCGCCAATATCGTGCTCATCACACCCGGCGGCCCCGGCCTCGGCTTCCGCGTCAATGCCGACGGCACGCTCTTCGGCGGCGACATGCCGGAGAAGGCCCAAGACCTCTCGGGCAAGATGTTCCGTAAATGCTATGAGCCCGCCGGCCGCGCCCATATCGACGGCACCGCCAAGGCGCTCGACTTCTTTGGCGGCGGCGCGGAAACCCCGCCGGTGCGCTTCGTCGACACGCGCTTCGCCAAGACGGGCGAAGATCTCTGCCTCGAGCTGGAAGCTCAATATATCAGCCTCGACATGGTTGGCCCGCTCGGCTTCTCCCTGGCGCGCTGGAACAGCGCGGCGATCGCCGAAAAGCTCATGGCCAATGAGGCGGTGAAAGTATGGCCCGACGACATCGCGAACTTCACGTTGGAATCGCTCACGCAAACCGGGCTTGGCTGGGAGGCGACCGTCACCGAACTCATCCCGCCCAACGGATCGCGCGGTGACACTTCCACAATCCGCCTTCGGGTGAAGGACGACGCTGTGACGATTCCCGAATGGCAGCGGGACTACCAGCGCTGTACAAGTGGCAACGAGCTGGCAATCGTCGCGCAATAAACAGGAGACCCCCCTCATGCGTCTGCTCCTCGCCGCCCTGCTCGTCGCAACCGCCGTGGCGCAGGAATCGTCTATACCAAAGATCGATCCGGCCGCTTTGGCGCCGGTTCTCTCGCAGTCATGGGCGGCAGGCGAAAGTTGCACGGATGACGTCACGGATTTTGTCATCGACACGGACGGTCAACCCTACTCGCGCATCAGCGGCGGCTTTACCCCGCTGACGACTTTCGAGTTGCAGGGTGACACACTCACCACCACCGACGAGATCGGCATCGGCCGCACCACAAGCACTTACAAGTTGGCCGCCGATAATTCGCTGCGTCTCTGGTCTGAAATCTACGACCCGGCCTTTGGCGAGCAGGCGCAGGAAGGTGAGCCTACCGTGCAGCGTGTTAAGGACGGCCTGATCATTGTCGATCAGGAAGGTGAGCCGATGTCCGAAGGTGCGCTGACCGTCGTGATGAAGCCCTGCCCTGTCCGCCCGGTCCTGTTTCCCGCCGATATTATTGCAGCGCTCGATGGCACCTGGGCGACCGCCAACGGCAAAGGCGGCATTTGCGCCATGGGCGCGGACAGCGTGACCTTTCAACTGACCCGCCCGATCCCGCATGTTCTGCGCGGCGCCTTTGGTGGTGAAGTGACTTCGACCTCCTACGCACTCGGCGTCACCAAAGACGGCGAGTCCTTCGTCGTGACAGAGGGCAGCGCCTTCGAGGCTGGCGACTACACCTTCACGCCTGACGCCGATGGCGGTCTGACCCAGGCCAACCCTTATGCGGATGGTCCACTGGAGCTGCATCGCTGCCCTTAAGGCAATGTGCCGCAGCTTGTGACATCGCCTGAGCGCGCCTAAGAAGCCAGCCGGTTTTTTGTTTTTTAAGGTGGATGTCGTGACGGGATCTCCTGTCGTCGCGGTCGCGGGCGCGACCGGCGCTGTCGGTGTCGAGCTGCTGAAATGCCTTGAGACGCGGAACTTCCCGCTCTCGAAGCTGAAGCTGCTCGCCTCCAAGCGCTCGGCAGGCCGCACCATGACCTTCAAGGGCGAAGAAATTCTCGTCGATGAGCTGACCGACGCGAGCCTCAAAGGCGTCGACATCGCGCTCTTCTCGGCCGGCAGCTCCGTCAGCAAGCAGTTCCGCGCGGCGTCAAAAACTGCCGGCGCTGTGATGATCGACAATTCCTCTGCTTTCCGCATGGAAGCGGGCGTGCCGCTAGTCATTCCGGAGATCAACCCGGAAGCCGCCAAGACGCATCAGGGTGTTATCGCCAACCCAAACTGCGCGGCGATCATCGCCGCTGTCCCGTTGGCTCCCTTGCACCGGGTTAACCCGATGGCGCGGGTCATTGCCTCGACCTACCAGGCTGCCTCCGGCGCCGGATGGGCGGCAATGAAGGAGTTGGAGGATGCCACCCGCGCTTATCTTGACGGCCGACCTTTCGCGCAACAGGTGCTTCCGCATCCTTATGCCTTCAATTTATTCAGCCACAATACCAGGATAGACCCAGTCACCGGTTACAATGATGAGGAGACCAAGGTTCATGATGAGATGCGCAAAGTCCTCGGGCATGCAGCCCTGCGCATCTCGGCAACCTGCATTCGGGTGCCGGTGCTCCGCGCCCATTGCGAGGCGCTGACTGTCGAATTCGAGCGCCCCATGTCGCCGGACGAAGCCCGCGCGATCCTTGCCAAGGCGCCGGGCGTCCGCATTGTTGACGACATCGCCGCGAACCATTTCCCGATGCCCAACGAGGCGAGCGAGCAGGGCGATATTCTGGTCGGGCGGATCCGCACGGATGTGTCGGACCCTTCGGGCAAGACGCTCTGCCTCTTCGTCGCCGGCGACCAGCTCCTCAAGGGCGCCGCCCTCAACGCCGTGCAGATCGCCGAACTGCTGGTTTGATCTCCTTAAGCCGCGTAAGGTCTCTCCCAAGAACACAGGGAGAGACCATCATGAGCGAACCGCACGGCCCCCAGGCCAAGTTCATCGCCATGACCGAAGGCACGCACGATGACTGGATGGCCATCGCCGGCCACGCCGCCGAGTTCGGCCGCGGCCTGCCCAAGCGGCTGATCGCCCACCTCAATCTCCTCGACGGCGATTTCGGCGGTTATCCCGTCGACCGCCTGACCCACAGCGTGCAAACCGCCTCCCGTGCCCATCAGGCCGGGATGGACGAAGAATACGTCGTGATGTCGCTGCTCCACGATATCGGCGACACGCTCGGACCGTCCAACCACGCCGATATCGGTGCGGCGATCATGCGGCCTTTCATCAGCGAGAAAAACCACTGGATCGCGGCGCAGCACGCGATGTTCCAGGGCTATTACTTCTTCCACCACCTCGGTCTCGACCGCGACATGCGCGACCAGTATCGCGGCCACGCGCATTTCGAGGCCTGTGCCCAGTTCTGCCACCTCTTCGACCAGAACTCGTTCGATCCGAGCTATGTGTCGATGCCGCTCAGCGCCTTCGAGCCGATGATCGAGCGTGTCTTCGCCCGCCCCAAGAACTCCATCTATCTGCGCAAGGACGCCGCGCTGGCGGCGGAGTAGGGCGGCTGACTACGGCTTGAGGATCAGGCTGCCGGTTGTGCGCCGGCCTTCGAGGTCGGCATGCGCCTTGGCCGCATCAGCCAGCGTGTAGACCGTTGGCGGAGCGATCTTCACATTGCCTGACAGCATCACATCGAACAGTACCGCTGCGCTCATGCGCAGCTCTTCCGTCGTCGAGGTATAGCTAAACAGTCCAGGCCGCGTGAGATAGAGCGATTTCGGCGAGAGCATCGCCGGGGAAACGGGCGGCACCGGGCCGCTGGCATTGCCAAAGCTTACCTGCACGCCGCGCAGGCTGAGGCTGGCGAGCGAGGCGTCCCAGCTCTCCTTGCCGACCCCGTCATAGGAAACCGCCACACCCTTGCCGCCGGTGATCTCCATCACCCGTGCGGCGATATCCTCGCGGCTCGAGACGATCACATGGTCGCAGCCATTGGACTTGGCGAGCTCGACCTTGGCATCCGAGCCAACCGTGCCGATGACGGTCGCGCCCAGCGCCCGCGCCCATTGGCACGCCACCTGGCCGACACCGCCGGCCGCTGCGTGAAACAGGATCGTCTCGCCTTCCTTCACCGGGTAGGTGCGGCGCAGCAGATATTCGGACGTCATGCCCTTCATCAGCACCGAGGCGGCAATATCGTCGGAAATCGCGTCGGGGATTTTCACCGCGCGGCCTGCGGGCACGTTATGCGCCTCGGCATAAGCGCCGACAGGGCCGGTGCAGTATCCCGCCCGGTCGCCGGCCGCGAAATCGGTGACGCCCGCGCCGACCGCCTCGACCACACCCACTGCCTCCAACCCGAGGCCGGAGGGCAGCTTCATCGGGTAGAGGCCGCTACGGTGATAGGTGTCGATGAAGTTGATCGCGATGGCCGCCTGCTTCAGGCGAAGTTCGCCGGCGCCTGGCGGCGGCAGGTCGACATCCACGAGGCGCATCACCTCCGGCCCGCCAACATTGTCGAACCGGATCGCCCTCATGGGATGTTCCGCCTACGGATTATTTCAGATTCGCTGCAAAGAACGCTGCGGTCGCCGCGTTGGCGGCCAGTGCCGCGCCGCCATTGTAGTGCGCACCGCCGATGCGTGCGAAGGCATGGTCCTGCCCCGCGTATGAGATCATCGTGGCGTTCTTGTTGGCGCCCAGCGCATCGGCCATCTGCTTCTGTGCTTCGGGTGGCACAAACTGATCCTTCTCGGCGACGTGGAGAAGAATCGGTTTCGAAATCGTACCGGCTTCGCCGATCAGGCTCGCAATGTTGACGCCGTAATACGAGATGGTGACGTCGACATCGGTGCGCGCCGCAGTGAGGTACGCCAGCAGACCGCCGAGGCAGTGTCCGACCGCACCGATCTTGCCGCTGACGCCCGGAATGGCCTTCAGCGTCTTGATGGTCGCCGCGATGTCGGAAACTCCCAGATCCACGTTGAACTTGGCGAAAAGGTCAAACGCCTTGGCCCATTCCGCTTCGCTCTGGTCCGTGATGTCGACGCCGGGTTCAATGCGCCAGAACAGATCGGGAGCGATGGCGACATATCCCGCCGCCGCCAGATCGTCGGCAATGTCGCGGACATTCGCATTCACCCCGAAGATCTCCTGAATCACCACGACGCCGGGGCCTTTGCCCGATTCCGGCTTCGCAAGATAGGCGCCGAACGCGCCGTCACCCGTCTTGATCTCGATCCGCTCGCCCATGGCGTTTCCTCTAACGGTTACCAGCTGCGCGGGCCTGATTGGCGGCAGCAATCTGGGCCTGTTGCTCGGCGCGCATCTGGGCAGCGTTCATTTGCTGGATTATTGGAATTGGTTTTAGGCCCTGATTGAGGGCGTTCGGATCGACGATCGGGTCGGAGCAGGTTGCGCCAAGGCACACATAGGCGGTCGCCCGCCCGTTCTGCATGACCTTGCCGAAGGCGGGGTGGTCCTTGTTCAGCTTTTGGGTCGGCTTCATGATGGTGAGGATGCGGCAGGGGACCGAGTTATCCAATACGGCCCGTACCAGCGCCTGCGTATCGGCGCTGCGCTCATCGCCGATCACGACGATGTGGACGGTGGCGATCGCGAACTCTAGGGCATTCAGCATGGTCGCGGTGTTCTGCGGCTGGCGGTGAATTTCCGCCCCGAAGGCAGCGAGGCCGTCATTGGCGGACTTGCGGTACTCGTCCTCGCCGGTGAGGTAGGCCAGACGCCACAGGACTTCGGCGATGATGCCGCTATACGACGGCGTCGTGATGTCGAGCCCGGTGCGGATGCGAACGATCGCATCGGCCGCTTCGGTACTTGAGTAATAATAGCCGCCGCGCTCCTTGTCGCTGAAATGGCTCTCCAGCCTGTCAACCCAGCCGCGCGCCTTGTCGAGGTAGCGGGTGTCGCTGGAGAAATCGAACAGGATCATCGCAGCACGCGCCATGTGGGCGTAGCCTTCGGCGGTCGCTTCGGCAGGGTGGCGCTTCCCGGCGCAATAAGACTGCGCCAGACGTTTGCCCTCGCCCAGCTTCTCGGCGACGGCCCAGAAGGCGCGGATCGCGGCGAAGTGCCATTCCGGCTTCTTGAAGGTCGCGCCGGCCTCGGCCATCGCTGCGATCATCGCGCCATTGGCGTCCGGCATGGCCTTGTCGTCGCGGATCGGGCGCACGCGCTTGGCGCGGGCCATCTGCAGCATGCGGCGGCAGCGCGTCAGAACCGCTTCCTGTTCGGGGCGCAGGAAGCCCATCGCACCGAGCCGGTTCATGATGTACTTGCCGTTCCAGCTGTCGCCGGGCGTCACGCCATAGACCTGCTTGAAGAAGGGCGCGTCGTTCGGCCCCAGCGCCTCGTCGAGCTCGGCTTCCGGCCAGAGGTAGAACTTGCCCTCCTCACCTTCGCTGTCGCTGTCGAGCGACGAGGCGAACGCGCCGTCCTCAGTCACCATTTCGCGCAGCATCCAGTCGATCGTTTCATCGACGCGCGAGGCATAGAGCGGCGAGCGGACCATCGGCCAGATCAGCGTCATGAGCTGGACGATGAGCGCGTTCTCAAGCGTCATCTTCTCGAAATGCGGTACTAGCCAGCGCTCGTCGACCGAGTAGCGGTGAAAGCCGCCGCCGAGGTGATCGTAGATGCCGCCCTGGCTCATATTGTCGAGGCTGGTCATCACGGCATTTGAGAACTGCGCTGAGCCGGAGCGCATGAAGGCGCGCCAGATAAAAGTCAGGACAGGGGTCTGGGGGAATTTGGGCTGGCCCTCGAAGCCGCCGAAGAAAAGATCGATGCGCTGCGTCAGGCGGCGCGACACCGGCTCGACGATGCCGGTATTTATGTTTTCGGGTTTATCGAGGTTCCAGGCACGCTCCAGCGCTTCACGGACGCCGGTGGCGGCACGGTCGACTTCCGGGCGGCGATCGGTCCAAGCGTTCAGAACGTCGGCGAGGCGCTTGCGGAAACCGATGCGGCCGAGGCTGTCTTCGACCGGGTGATAGGTGCTGCCGGTGTAGAGCACGGCGTCCGGCGTCAGGAACGCGGTCAGCGGCCAGCCGCCCTGCTGACCGAGGGCCTGAACCGAGGTCTGGTAGATCTGATCGATCTCGGGGCGCTCTTCACGGTCGAGCTTGATGCAGACGAAATTCGCGTTCAGCAGCTCGGCGATGGCGGGATCGGCATAGGACTCCGTCTGCATCACATGACACCAGTGGCAGGCGGTGAACCCGGTCGACAGGAAGATCGGCTTGCCGGCGGCCTTCGCTTCATCGAGCGCGGCCTGGTTCCAGGGACGCCAATGCACGGGATCGTCCTTGTGCATCAGAAGATAGGGGCTGGTTTCGTCGGCAAGCAAATTGCGGGCGGCGAGGTCTGTCATGTGAACCAAGATCCGGTTGGGGGCGGCGCGGAGCGTGCGCGGCGGGCGGCCCCGCCGGGGCCGTCCTGAACGGGGCGGGTGACTCGCATGTTTGCCGCCGTGAGTCCAGAATGGCGGCTGGCGCGGCTGAGACGCGCAACAGGGATGGAGCCTATGAAGATCACCGTCGATGTCGATGTGACCCCCGAGGAAGCCCGGACCTTTCTTGGCCTGCCCGATCTTGAGCCGATGCAGCAGGCGATCCTCAAGGACGTGCAGGAACGCATCCAGAAAAACATCGCCCGGCTTGAGCCGGAGGCTCTGATGAAGCAGTGGTTCTCCCTCGCCCCGCAGGGGCTCGACCAAGTGCAAAAGCTGTTTGGCAACATCGCCAGCATGGCGACTGGGCGGCGCAAGGGCACCGCCAAGGAATAGGCAATCCGCTGATCGATTCGGAGACGATCTATGCGTTGGCGAGCGCCGGCGGCCGCGCCGGTGTCGCCATCGTGCGTCTCAGCGGCCCGGGTGCGCTAGCCACCCTTGGCGCTCTCGCCCCGGGCCTAAGCGTGAAACCACGCTTCGCCCATCGCGTCCGGTTTGCCGATCCCGCCGACGGCACGGTGCTGGATGACGGCCTGGCACTGCTTTTTCCCGCCCCGGCCAGCTTTACGGGCGAAGATGTCGTGGAGTTGCATGTCCATGGCGGTCCGGCAGTCCTTGAGCGGCTCTTCACCGCCCTTGCCGGCCTTGGCCTGCGGGCAGCTGGGCCGGGCGAGTTCTCCCGCCGCGCCTTCGCCAACGGCAAGATCGACCTGACGGCTGCCGAAGGCCTCGCCGACCTCATCGCCGCCGATAGCGAAGCCCAGCGCGTCCAGGCCCTCGCGCAGGTGGGTGGGGTGTGGGGCGCCGTCATTACGGACTGGCAGGCCCGCCTTCTCGACGTGTTGGCGCTGCTTGAAGCGAGTATCGATTTTGTCGACGAGGACGACATCCCTGACAGCGTGACGGAATCGGTTGCGGAACGTCTGGCGGCCCTCGCAGATGAGATGGCAGCACACCTGGCCGATGAACGCCGCGGCGAGATCATACGCGATGGGTTGCGGGTCGCGATCGTCGGACCACCAAATGTGGGAAAATCGACGCTTCTGAACGCCCTCGCCGGCCGAGAAGCCGCCATAGTCTCCGACATCCCGGGCACCACGCGCGATATCGTTGAAGTACGGCTCGATTTGGACGGTTATGTCGTCGTCCTGGCTGACACTGCCGGCCAGCGCGCCTCCGACGATCCCATCGAGCAGGAAGGCGTCCGCCGCGCCCGCGCCCGCGCCGAGACCAGCGATCTCCGCATCTTCGTCAGTGACCACAGGACTCGAGTCGGACTCGAAACGGATGAGCTGACACAACCCGGTGACGTTCTCTTCCTGAACAAGGCGGACCTTGGGGTGCCGGGTCAGCCCGATCTGCCGCCATCCAAATCCATCACACTCATGGGATCGGCCTTAACGGGTGCCGGACTGTCGGAATTGCTGACGGTGCTGACCGACCGGGTGCGCGAAACGGCGTCACAGACTGCGGTCCTCGTTACACGCCAAAGGCACCGCGAAAACCTCTCATATTCACACGCATCTACCCAGCGAGCGTCGCAACCGGGACATCCCCCGGACCTCGCCGCAGAGGATGTCCGGCTGGCCCTCCGGGCCTTGGCCCGCATCGTTGGGCGCTTCGATGTCGAAGAGGTTCTCGACCTTATCTTTTCGAGCTTTTGTATCGGGAAGTGATTCACGTGAAACAGCAGGCCTGGCCCCTCTGTTTCACGTGAAACACTCTCGTCTTCCGCGAAATTCTTGACTTCACCACTCCGACGAGTCCTTTGCGGCACATGGAATTCGACGTCATCGTCATCGGCGGCGGGCATGCCGGCGCAGAGGCTGCAGCCGCCTCGGCGCGCGTTGGCGCACGCACCGCACTGGTGACGCATAAGCGCGCCACCATCGGCGAAATGTCCTGCAATCCTGCCATTGGGGGTCTCGGAAAAGGCCATCTTGTGCGAGAGATCGATGCACTGGACGGGCTGATGGGCCGGGTCGCGGATGCTGCCGGTATCCAGTTCCGCCTGCTCAACCGCCGTAAAGGCCCTGCCGTCCAGGGTCCCCGCGCCCAGGCAGATCGCAAACTCTACCGTCAGGCCATGCAAGCCGCCCTCGCCGCCTGCGACGGCCTGACCATCATTGAGGCCTCCGTCGAAGACCTTCTTTTCAATGGCCCGGCAATGACCGGGGTTGTCCTTGCCAATGGTCGGAGTTTAGCCGCTAAAGCCGTCATCCTCACCACCGGCACCTTCCTCAACGGCGTCATCCATATCGGCAATCAGCGCACCCCCGCCGGCCGCATGGGCGATGCGCCGGCGCTTGGCCTGTCCAAGACCCTCTACAGCCTCGGCCTCACCATGGGGCGCCTCAAGACCGGGACCCCGCCCCGCCTCGACGGTCGCACCATCGACTGGGCGGCGTTGGAGATGCAGCCTGGCGACGATCTGCCTGCCCCATTCTCCTTCCTGACCAAATCGATCACGACGCCGCAGATCCATTGCGGCATCACCCGCACGACGGCCGCCTCGCACAAGATCCTGATCGATAACCACGACCGGCTGCCACTCTTCTCGGGTCAAATTGCCGGTCGCGGGCCGCGCTATTGCCCCTCTATCGAGGACAAGGTCACGCGCTTTGCTGAGCGGGAGAGCCATCAGATTTTCCTTGAGCCGGAGGGGCTGGACGACCATACCGTCTATCCAAACGGCATCTCGACCTCGATGCCCGAAGACCTGCAGCGCGACTTTCTGCGTACAATTCCCGGGCTTGAGAGGGTCGAAATGATCCGGCCCGGCTACGCGATCGAATATGATTACGTCGATCCGCGCGAGTTGACTGCAACGTTTCACGTGAAACGGGTCCCCGGCCTGTTTCTCGCCGGCCAGATCAACGGCACCACGGGCTACGAGGAGGCCGCAGCTCAGGGGCTTCTGGCTGGTCTCAATGCAGCGGCGTTTGCAGGTGGTGGCGAGGCCATCGTGCTTGACCGTGCCGAGGCTTATGCCGGGGTTATGGCGGACGATCTGGTGACGCGGGGGGTGAGCGAACCCTACCGCATGTTTACCAGCCGGGCCGAGTATCGCCTCAGCCTGCGGGCCGATAATGCCGACCAGCGCCTCACGCCGATCGGGATGCGGTTGGGGTGCGTCGGTGCCGCGCGGGCGCGTGCATTTAACGACAAACGAATAGCCCTCGAGACAACCCGCGAGCGGCTAAAGGGCCTGTTTCTGAGCCCCAGCAAGCTGAAATCGCATGGTGTCGAGATTGCCCAGGACGGCGTGACACGTTCGGCCCTCGAGCTCTTGCGGTTTCCGCAGATCGACATCGACGTCCTCAAGGCGATCTTCCCTCAGGTTAGCGATATCCGGCCAGAGATCGCCGAACAGCTTCAGATCGACGGCCATTATTCGGCGTATCTGGCGCGCCAGGATGCGGACATCGCGGCGTTTCGCCGTGACGAAGCCCTCCGACTTGGTGACGGATTCGACTATGCCGGTGTGCCGGGCCTCTCCAATGAGGTGGTTCAGCGGCTCAGTCAGATTCGGCCCCAGACACTGGGCCAGGCCGGGCGGATCGAGGGCGTGACGCCGGCAGCCCTGACCGCCATTCTCGCCCAGACCAAGAAGCTCAATGTCCGCAGTGCCTGAGGTTTTCGACCGCGCCGCGTTCGTGACGGCGACGGATGCGGACGCGGCCGTTATGGCGCGGCTCGATGTATATGCCGAAATTCTGGCCGATTGGAATGGGCGCATGAATCTCGTGAGCCCGGCCTCGATGGCCAGTCTCTGGCAGCGGCATATGCTCGATTCCGCCCAGTTGATGCCGCTCATTCCAGATGGAACGCGGCGGACTGTCGACATGGGGAGTGGTGCGGGTTTCCCCGGCCTTGTGATCGCCGCCATGCGCGCGGGTGGAGTCGGTGGCGAAACGATTTTGATCGAAAGCATCGAGAAGAAGTGCGCATTTCTGCGCGCGGCGGCAGAAGCGATGGGGCTCACTGCCAGCGTGCAGGTCATCCGCGGGAGGGCGGAAGGGGTGTCAGGTCTGAAGGCCGATTTGGTGACGGCGCGGGCAATGGCGCCGCTGGAGACACTGCTGGTTTACGCAAAAAGGTTTGCAGACAAAGAGACGGTGCTCCTGTTTCCCAAGGGCCGGACAGCCGCCGATGAATTGACCGCTGCCCGGCGATCCTGGACACTGGAAGCCCAGATGATCCCGAGCCGGAGCGATTCCGAAGCATCGATCATCGCCATCCGTTCCTTCGCGCCCAAAGGCCGCCGATCGTGACCAGCGCCCCCTCCCCAGGCCGTCCCCGCATTCTGGCCGTTGCCAACCAGAAGGGCGGCGTCGGCAAGACGACGACTGCCATCAATCTGGGGACAGCGCTCGCGGCGGTCGGCGAAACCGTGCTGTTGGTCGACAGTGACCCGCAGGGCAACGCCTCAACCGGCCTCGGAATCGCGCGTCATGCGCGCACGCGGACAACCTATGAGGTGCTGATCGGCGAGGCCACGATGGCCGAGACGATCGTGGCGACGGCGATCCCGCGCCTGTTCATCTCGCCCGCCACCCCGGATCTCGCGGGCGCCGAGCACGAGCTCTACACAGCACCTAATCGCAATTTCCGCCTGCGCGATGCGCTGGCCGCGCTGAGCGAGCGCAGCCCCCAATTCAGCTATGTGCTGATCGATTGCCCGCCGAGCCTTAATCTCCTCACCATGAATGCGCTGGCCGCAGCTGATGGGCTGTTGGTGCCACTCCAACGCGAGTTCTTTGCGCTGGAGGGCCTCAGCCAGCTCCAGCGGACAGTTGAGCTGGTGCGCGGCTCGCTCAATCCAACCTTGTCGATCCAGGGCGTGGTGCTGACCATGTCGGACAAGCGCAACCGTTTGTCTGAGCAGGTGGAGGCGGATGTGCGCGCCCACATGGGCGATACCGTATATAGGACTGTAATTCCTAGGAATGTTCGCCTATCAGAGGCACCCAGCCACGGCTTGCCGGCGATCGTCTACGACATCAAGGCGCCGGGCAGTCAGGCCTATATCCAGCTGGCGTCGGAAATGATCCAGCGCGAGCGCGCGCTGAAGGCGGCGTGAGAGCCATGTCGATTCGCTTTAGCAATGGAATGAAACGATGACCGCGAAGCCCTCCTCACCACGCGGTCTTGGACGCGGATTGTCGGCGCTGCTGGGCGACGCGCCCCTCGCGCAGGATAATTCGTCCAACGGCAATGGCGGCCGGAACGTCGCCGTCGACCTCATCAGCCCCAATCCCTTCCAGCCGCGCCGCAATTTTGACGAACAGGATCTGCGCGAGCTGACGGATTCCATCCGCGCCAATGGCGTGCTGCAGCCCATTGTCGTGCGCACCGACCCGAAAAACCCGGGCCGCTTCCAGCTCGTCGCCGGTGAACGCCGCTGGCGTTCGGCGCAGCGGGCCGGCCTGCACGATATTCCCGTTGTCATCCGCGAGATGACAGATGACGACGCGCTCGAAATCGCGATTGTCGAAAACGTCCAGCGCGCCGGGCTCAACGCCATCGAAGAAGCGCTGGGCTACCAGTCGCTGGTCGAGCGCTTCAACTACACGCAGGAAGACCTCGCCTCGAATATCGGCAAGAGCCGCAGCCACATCGCCAACATGTTGCGCCTGCTCAACCTGCCGGGCGAAGTGCGGCAGATGGTGGAGGACGGGCGTCTGACCGCCGGTCATGCGCGCGCCCTCATCACCGCCAAGGATGCGATCGCCCTGGCGCGTGAGGCCGTGACGCGCGGCCTGTCGGTGCGCGAGATGGAAGCGCTGGCGAATGCCTCGCGGACCGGGCCCGCCAAAGGTGGGCGCAAAGGCAAGCTGCCAAAGGACATCGACACGGTACGGCTGGAGCGCGAGCTGAAGGCGGCGACCGGGTGCGCAGTGTCGATCGATGTCGACCTGGAGCGGGAGTCCGGCAAGCTGGTCATCCGGTTTGCGGATGTCGACAAGCTGGACGCCGTGACGGCGCGGTTGCTGCGGCGCTAGAATTTGCCGGCACTCATTTGTTTGCGGATCGAACGTCTTGGAAGTGAAGGGCCGCCAGGTTGAAGCCTTTGTGAAGTCCCCGCCTGCGGGCTTGAAGCTGGCGCTGTTCTACGGACCCGATCAGGGGCTGGCGCGCGAGCGGGCCGACGCGGTGGCGCGCAAAGTCTGTGCCGACCTCACAGACCCGTTCCGGGTAGCTGATTTGCAGGCGTCTGAAATCAAATCCGATCCGGCGCGCCTCGGCGATGAGACGGCGGCGATTTCGATGATGGGCGGGCGGCGGGTGGTGCGGATCCGTGATGCGGATCATGCGACAGCCAAGGTTATCGAGGTGTTTTTGGAAGACCCACCGGGTGATGCGCTGGTGGTGGTCGAAGCAGGCGATATCGGAAAAGGGGCGCTGACCCGGGCGGTCGAAGGGGCGGGCGACGAGGCGGTGGTGATCGCCTGCTATCCCGATGAGGGTGAGGATCTACGCTCGCTGATCGTGAGTGCGCTGAAGGCCGATGGGCTGAGCGTCGCCGCCGATGCTTTGGGCGATCTGACGGCGCGCCTCGGCGATGACCGGCGGATGACGCGCAGCGAATTGTCCAAGCTGGCGCTCTTCAAGGGGCCGGATGGTGACCGCAAGGGCCAGGTGACGCGCGAAGATGTCGAGGCGGTGTTGGGGATCGAGGCGGAAGCGGACCTCAGCGAGATCGCGGATGCCTGCGGGGGAGGGGATTTGGAGGCGCTGGATGATTGCTATGCGCGGGCGATTGCGGGGGGCGAGACGGCACCCGGGATTCTGCGGGTTGTGATGATGCATATGCAGAAATTGCATCTGGCTGCGGCGCTGGTGGATGAGGGGCTGGAGGCGGACCGGGCGGCGGAAAAGGCGTTTCCGCGCCTGCTTTGGAAGCGGAAATCCGCCATTCAGCGCCAGATCCGCGCATGGACGCCGGACACCGTGATGCGGGCCATCGAGCAGCTGGCGGAGGCGGAAATCCTGACGCGCCGGACCGAAATTCCGGCCGACGCGGTGACCGGAAGAGCCCTGTTGCTGATTGCGGCACAGGCCCGGCGGAAAGCGCGCCAACGCGCATGATTGGTCAAAAAGCGCGTGTTGCGGACGTGATGTGGCGGCGGACTATTTTTTGGCGATCAGCGCGACGGCGAGGCGGAGTTTGATCTGCTCGGCGATCTCGCGTGCCGCGCGGTCTTCGGCGTCATTGCGGGCAGTCTGTGTCGCGAATTGGCTATCGACCACGTTGTAGGACGCGGTCGTTTCGGCGCGGCCGGCAGCGAGCACCGCCGAACTGCCGACTGGCACCAGCGTCCAGTCGGCGGTGAGGCGGTAATTATAGCGGGTGGTCGAGCTGTCATCCTGGATCGAGAGGCCGCGGCGCTCGTCGGCGAGGGCAAGTTTCAGCTCATAGCGCGCCGGCTCGTTGTGGCCGGGCGTGTGGATCGCCCGGTCGAGCGCGTCGGAGACGAGATAGCCGATGCGGTCGCTGTCATTGGTGGCCGAGACTGCTGCGATGCGGATCGAACCGAATGCCGCCTCGGCGCCTTCAGGGATCGAGGCGGTGCCGTAGAGCGGGCGGAAGCCGCAGCCGGAAAGCGCCAGCGCCGCAGCCAAGACGAGGGCAGCGCGGGCTTTCATCAGATCACCAGATTGACGATGCGGTTGGGCACGACGATCACCTTTTTGGGTGCCTTACCTTCAAGCGCCCGGACGACCGAGTCCAGCGCCAGCACGGCGGCCTCGACATCGGCAACGGGCAGATCCTTTTTCAGGGCGATCTCGTCGCGGCGCTTGCCGTTGATCTGTACGGCGAGTGTGACCGTGTCGAGCGCGACCAGAGCGGGGTCGGCTTTGGGCCACGCCGCGTGGACGATCATCGTGTCATGATCAAGCAGCGCCCACGCCTCTTCGGCGAGATGCGGCATCATCGGCGAGATCATCAGCGTCAGATATTCGTAAGCCTCGCGCAGAGCCTCGGGGGCTTCGCCGCCGAAAGCCTGCAGCGTGTTCGCGAGCTCATAAAGCCGCGCAATGCCGCGATTGAACCGAAACCGTTCCAGATCGGCGGTGAGGCCGTCGAGCGCGCGATGCACCGCGCGGCGCAGCTCCAACGCCGCGCCTGTCGCGGACGCGGGATCGCTGCCCCTGGGCGCGAGCCGGGGCAACGCTTCATTCAGCAGACGCCAGATGCGCTGGACGAGACGCGCAGCACCATCGACGCCGCCTTGCGTCCATTCGCTGTCACGCTCGGGCGGTGAGTCCGACATGAGGAACCAGCGCGCGCAGTCGACGCCGTAGGTATCGGCGACCTCTTCCGGCGGCACGACGTTCTTCTTCGACTTCGACATTTTCTCGGGCGGGCCGACCGTGACGGGCTGATTGGAGCCGCGCGTCATCCAGACGCCGTCGCGCTTTTCTATGTCCTCGGGCGCGAGCCACTTGCCCGCAGCGTCTCGATAGGTCTCGTGGGTAATCATGCCCTGTGTGAAAAGACCGGCGAAGGGCTCGCTGAGATTGAGGTGACCGGCCGCCTTCATCGCGCGGACGAAGAAGCGCGAATAGAGCAGGTGCAAAATCGCATGCTCGATGCCGCCGATATATTGATCGACAGGGAGCCAATAGTCGGTGGCTTCAGGGTTGGTCGGCTCATCGACCGGCGTCGCGTCGCAGAAGCGCGCAAAATACCAGGACGAGTCTACAAACGTATCCATCGTGTCGGTCTCGCGCCGGGCGGGCTTGCCACAGCTCGGGCAGGCGACGTGTTTCCAGGTCGGGTGCCGATCGAGCGGGTTTCCAGGCGCGTCGAAGGTGACGTCTTCGGGCAAGACAACGGGAAGCTGGTCGACGGGCACGCCGACTGGGCCGCAGCTCTCGCAATGGATGATCGGGATCGGGCAGCCCCAATAGCGCTGGCGCGAGACGCCCCAGTCACGGAGGCGCCAGTTCACCTGGCCGGTGCCGGCGCCGCGCTTTTCAAGCTCGGTGATCGCGCGGGTGCGGGCAGTTGCGGGATCGAGGCCGTCAAGGAAACCGGAATGGGCGAGGCGACCGTCACCGGTCCAGGCATCGGCACCGACGTGAAAGCTATCGGCGTCTTCATCGGCGGGGATAACGACGGGTTTGACCGGCAGCCCGTATTTGCGCGCGAAGTCGAGGTCGCGCTGGTCGTGCGCCGGGCAGCCGAAAATGGCGCCAGTGCCGTAATCCATCAGCACGAAGTTCGCGACATAGACCGGCAGCGTCCAGTTCGGGTCGAACGGATGGACGGCGCAGATGCCGGTGTTGAAGCCCATCTTCTCGGCGGTTTCGATGGCGGCTTCGGTGGTGCCCTGTCGGCGGCAGTCATCGATGAAACCTGAGAGCGCGGGGTCGGTCTTCGCCGCAGCGGCGGCAAGAGGGTGGTCGGCAGCGATGGCGATGAAGCTGGCGCCGAACAGCGTGTCGGGGCGTGTCGTATAAACCTCGACGCTGTCGTTCTCGGCTGGCGTGGAGGTCAGTGCGAAGCGCACGCTCGCGCCTTCGGATCGGCCGATCCAGTTGGCCTGCATCGCGCGGACTTTTTCAGGCCAGCGATCAAGCGTCGCGAGGTCGGCGAGCAATTCTTCCGCGAAGTGCGTGATCCTGAAGAACCACTGGGTGAGCTTTTTCTTTTCAACCAGCGCGCCGGAGCGCCAGCCGCGGCCATCGACGACCTGTTCGTTGGCGAGGACGGTGTGTTCGACCGGGTCCCAGTTGACGGCGCTTTCCTTGCGGTAGGCGAGACCGAGCTTCAGGAAGTCGAGGAACATGCGCTGCTGGTGCTTGAAATAGCTGGGCTCGCAGGTTGCGAACTCGCGGCTCCAGTCGATCGAGAGGCCGAGCAGATCGAGCTGGTCCTTCATCGCGGCGATGTTCTGGCGCGTCCACGCGGCGGGGTGGACCTTGCGCTCCATGGCGGCGTTTTCAGCCGGCAGACCGAAGGCATCCCAGCCAAAGGGATGCAACACGTTGAAGCCGGCCATGCGCTTGTAGCGCGCGACCACGTCGCCCATCACATAGTTGCGGCCATGGCCGATGTGAATTTTCCCCGACGGATAGGGAAACATCTCGAGCACATAGTATTTGGGTTTGGTGCGGTCGATGCGGGCGCGGAAGACGTCTTCGTCTTTCCAGCGCTTGCGCCAGCGGCGTTCGGACGCGGCGGCGTCATAGCGGATCGGCAGTTTGGGATCGGCAGACATGGGACTCGCTTCGGGGCGCGGCGCGCCTCAGTACAGTTCCTCATCGAGCGCGGTCTTGATCTGGCGCGCGCGCAGAAGGATCGCCTGCTGCACGGTGACCGCAGTCTCGGGGTTGACGCCGGCGGGCGATCCGCCGATCCGGCGATAGACCGTGACGGCGACCGAGCTGGCGCTGGGGGCGCCGGGAAAGATCTGGACGACGACCCGGACTTCTTCACCCGATCCCGCCGAGATTTCGCCCCAACTGGTCTCGATGCGGCCGGCGACCGGGTCTTCCGAGGCGAGCGGCAGGAAGTTCAGCGTTTCCTTGGCGCCGGCCCAGATATAGGGATCGACGGTCAGGTTTTCCGGGGTGTTTTCCGGGATGAAGGGCACCGCGACAAGGCCGAGCGACTCGCAGGCCGAGAGGCTGGGCGCGACCGCGACGAGCGCGACGATGGCCATGCGGCGGAAGGTCGAGGGGAAGCCGGCGGATATGGTCATCGTCGGAACCTTTGGCGAAAGGCGAGGGTCGGCCCGCACCTTGAGGGAAAGCCTCTTAACCGTGCCCGGCATTTCCGGCAAGGCGAGGGGCCGGGAGAGAGGACATCGCAAAACGTGACCTTGTCACCTGAACTTGGTAAACGGCCATTAACCTTGCTTCGGCGATGAAGATCGTCAGGCTGCATCAAAGGCTTCGGCCCCAGGAGTTTGCGTCTATGTCCCGTCAGGCTTTTCTTGGCGCGAGCCTTTTCATCCTTGCCGGCACACCTCTCGGCTTGGCGGGCGTGGCGATGGCCGAGGAGAACGGCTTTAAGTTCGATGTCAGCGGCTTTCTGGACGTCTCGCTCTTCAACAACGACCAGGACACGAGCGGGTTCGCCGACACCGATCAGGAAGGATTGGGGGCGCTGGGCAACGGCAAGCTGCAATTGCGCGGCACCTATCTGACGGATGGCGGCTGGGAGCTGGGCGTCCGGACGGAGCTGCGGCTGCAGAGCGGCGAGCAGTCGAATTCAACCAGCGGCGCGGATGACTGGTTCCAGGCCGAGAAAATCTACATCTGGGCTGAAAGCGGCCTCGGGCGGCTGGAGCTGGGGGCGCAGGATGGCGCGGCCAAGCAGGCGCAGGCGGCGCCGCCCTCGATCACCAAGTCGATGCGGATCGACAATCCGCTGATGATGCCGGTGGCCGACGGAGAGGGCGCTTATTACCGCCCGGCAGGTCTGATGCTGCGCTCGGACAGCTATGCCTCGGACCAGAGCCTGAAAATCGTCTATCGCAGCCCGCGTTTGTTCGGGCTGCAACTGTCGCTGTCGTATACGCCGGAGTTCTCGGCCAACCTCGAGCGCTTCGTCAAAACGGCGGCGACCGATTTCAACCAGCAGTCTGACATCTTCGAGGCCGGGCTGAATTACGACACCAATCTGGATGACGTGCGGGTACGCGCCAGCCTCACCTATCTGACGGCAAGCAACGAAGCGGAGAGCGACACGTCGTCGACCGGCTCCAGCCCCTGGCAGTCGGGCGATCTGTCGGAGTGGAGCGCCGCGCTGAATTTGAAGATGAAGGGCCTGAGCTTTGGCGGCGCCTATCGCCATTCCAATGCGCGGGGCGGTTTCGTCGATCATGCCCCGGTCGTTCTGACGGGCGGGGCGAGCGATACCGAGATCTGGTCGTTCGGCGCGCTGTACGAGTGGGATAGCTGGAAGATCGGCGCGAACTATGTGACCGGCACGGCGAATGTCGCGGTGGCCTCTCTGATCGGAGGGTTTGTCGACGAGCAGAAGGGCGACGGCTGGCAGATCGGCGCGGCCTATCAGGTCGATACGGATATTCAGATCGCGGCGGGCTGGCAGTCGTATGATTTCGATGCCGGCGCTGCGATCAATCCGGGCGGGCTGGCGCAGAGCTTTGTGTTTGGCGCGCCGGGCGGCACGTATGCGGGCGATCTGACGGCTGATATTCTGTACACGGAAGTTTCGTTCGGGTTTTAGAGGTTGGTTGGCGGGTGCCTTGTCCTGCCAGCCCCCTTCCGGGGTTTCCCCACCTTCCCCCGATGGGGGAAGGCCCTTTCGCCAAACATCTTGCACATCCCACACCTCTGACATGATTGAGGCCTTCCCCCGGCGGGCGAAGGTGGCCGACGGCCGGAAGGTGGCTGGCAAGGTGAAGTGCCGGCGGTTCAGACGAATGAGATGGATGCGTAGCCCTGGGCGCGGCTGCCTTTGAGGCGGGCGAAGCGTGCGGCGTTCATGCCGCCGAGTGCGATCACCGGCAGATCGATGGTGTGGGCTAGTGCGCTGAAGCGCAACGGCCCGAGCGGCTGTGCGCCGGGATGGCTGGCCGTTGCAAAAACCGGCGAGAGGATGAGTGCGTCGGGTCGATAGCGCTGCGCTGTTGTGAGGGCGCGCGCGCCGTGGGCTGTCATTGTGACGAGACCGCGTGGCAGCAGGCGGCGGGCGAGCGGGATGCGATGGGCGAGCGCCTCGGGGGCGTGGAAGCCGTCGACGCGCAGGCGTGCGGCGAGGCGGGGATCGCCGGCGACGAGGAAGAGGTGGCCGTGGTCGCGCGCGATATTGTGAAGATGCGCGCCGAGGGCTTCGCGATGGGGGGCGCCATAGTGACGGAAGATGATGGCGGCGCCGGGCGGCAGTGTTGCCATCGCGGCTTCGGCATCGCCGCGCGTCTCGTCGGTCATCAGCCAGAGGCGGGGCAGCGCGGGCGGCATGCGTCTTCCTCGCGCCTTGCGGAGTTGGGCGCAAGATGGCTATGGGCTTCACCCATGTCGATTGCCGAAAACCTTGCGGAGATAAAGGCGCGCATTGCCGCGGCGGTGCGGGTGTCTGGGCGGGTGGGGGATGCAGCAGAGCTGATTGCGGTTTCCAAGACGCATGATGCGGCGGCGATCGAGGCGGCGATTGCGGCGGGGCAGCTGGTCTTTGGCGAGAACCGCGTGCAGGAGGCGCAGGCGAAATTTCCGGCGCTGAAGGCGGCGCATGCGGGGGTGAGGCTTCATCTCATCGGGCAGTTGCAGTCGAACAAGGCGCGCGAGGCGGTGATGCTGGCCGACGCCATTCATGGGCTGGACCGTGCGAGCCTTGCCAAGGCGCTGGCCGTGGAGATCGCGCGTCAGGGGCGCGCGCCGAAGCTGTTCATCCAGGTGAATACAGGTGAGGAGGCGCAGAAGGGCGGCGTGATGCCCGATGCGGCTGAGGGATTCCTTGGCGAGTGCCGGGGGCTGGGTTTGGAGATTGACGGCCTCATGTGCATCCCGCCCGAGGACGAGGAGCCGGCGCTGCATTTCGCACTGCTGGCCGGGATGGCGCAGCGGATGAAGCTGCCGGGGCTGTCGATGGGGATGAGTGGCGATTTTGAAGTCGCGGTGAAACTGGGCGCAACGCATGTGCGGGTCGGCAGCGCGATCTTCGGGGCGCGCTGAGTCTTATTCTTCCTCGACGAGGATCTGCGTGCCCGGTTCGGCGAGGGCGAGCAGCTTCATCATGTCTTCCAGGCGCACGGCGACGCAGCCCGCCGTCGGGCTGTAATCGCTGCGGGCGATGTGGAGGAAGATCGCGCTGCCTTTTCCGGCGATGACGGGATCGTCGTTGTAGCCCATGACCAGAATGACGTCGTAGATCGCGTCGTCGCGCCACAGCTCTTCGTGGCCCGCAGCATAAGGCAGGCGCACGGGGCGGTTGTAGTTTGGGTCACTGGCGGCATCGCACCAGCCGGCCAGTGGATCGAGCGGCGTCATCTTGAGCCGCGTCTCCGGCATCGGCATCCGGTCGGGGCGGAAGAAGGCTTCGCGCAGGGGCCACGAGCCGATCGGCGTGGCGCCGTCGCCTTCGTGCTTGTCGCCCTTCACGCCGCCGCGCCCGATGGCGCAGCGCATGGCGAAACCGTCGACCTCAAGGATGTGGCCGCCTGCCGGCCAGGCTCTTACCGTCCACTGCATGGGGGCGATGCTAAAGCCGTCGCAGGCAGGCTCAAGCGTTTCAGCGGCCATTAGCGGTCAGGCCGCCATAGGCGCCGAGATTGCGTTCCATCTGCTGCATGGCACGCAAATATGTGTCGCTGGCCGATGCCTGGGCAGCGGCGGAGTGTGCTTCCGATTGGGCGGCCCGGTTGATGGGGAAATAGCGCAGATTGTCGCCCTGGCTAAGCGGGATGGCAGTGGCGGCCATCGCGGCGGCGGTCTGCGGGTAGGCGGCGCCGCCTTGATTTGCGGCGACTTGAGCCGGGGCCGCCTCGTGACCGAAGGCGGACATCAGGGCCGACATCTGGTCGTCGGACATGTCCGGCACCGCGCCGGCGGCGGCGGTCTGGACGATGGGCGCGGTCGCGGACTCGTCGGATGGCGTGATGCCAAGGC
>Ga0105044_10001082_pt1 | contig 35639 bp, 32 predicted proteins | sample MAT01_FD_78092 | JGI IMG/M metagenome (GOLD analysis project Ga0105044, IMG submission 78092) | Freshwater microbial communities from Lake Fryxell liftoff mats and glacier meltwater in Antarctica - MAT-01 | ecosystem: Environmental > Aquatic > Freshwater > Ice > Liftoff microbial mat | place...
AGTACTTTCGGTGCAGTACTCAGTACTTTCGGTGCAGTACTCAGTACTTTCGGTGCAGTACTCAGTACTTTCGGTGCAGTACTCAGTACTTTCGGTGCAGTACCGAGTACTTTCGGTGCAGTACCGAGTACTTTCGGTGCAGTACCGAGTACTTCTTAATGCAGTAGTGAGTACTTCTGCTTCGCCGTTATCGCTGGTGTCCCGCGTGTCGTTTACTCAGTACTGCAGGAAAGGGTACTGTGTACTGCAGTGCAAGTACTCAGTACTGCACCGAAAGTACTCAGTACTGCACCGAAAGTACTCAGTACTGCAGGTTCGTACTCAGTACCTCATACTTCTTACTCCCGACTTCCCCCTCCGATGCTCCAAATAATCGACCTCCACGCCGCCATCGACGGCAAGCCCATTTTGAAGGGTATTACGCTGACCGTCAATGCAGGTGAAGTGCACGCGGTGATGGGGCCGAATGGCTCTGGCAAGAGCACACTCGCGCAGGTCTTGGCCGGACATCCGGCGTACGAGATTACCGGTGGCGAGGTGCTGTATCATGGCGAGAACTTGCTCGACATGGCTCCCGAAGTGCGTGCGCAGAAGGGCGTGTTTCTGGCGTTTCAGTATCCGGTCGAGATCCCCGGCGTCACGAACGCGTACTTCCTCCGTGCGGCGTACAATCAGATCCGTCAGGCGCAGGGCATCGACGAAGTCGATCCGATGGAGTTTCTTGACCTCGTCGAGGAGAAGCTCAAGCTGGTCGAGATGGATCCGTCCATGATGAACCGTTCGGTGAACGCGGGGTTCTCGGGCGGAGAAAAGAAGCGGAACGAGATTCTGCAGATGGCGGTGCTCGAACCCACGCTCGCGATCCTCGACGAGACGGATTCTGGCCTCGACATCGATGCGCTACGTATCGTCGCCTCCGGTGTGAACGCGCTGCGTCGTCCGGACCGCGCCACGATCGTGGTGACGCACTATCAGCGGTTGTTGAACTACATCGTCCCTGATTTTGTGCACGTGTTGGCCGGCGGCCGCATTGTCAGATCAGGTGACAAGGCGCTGGCGCTTGAACTTGAGGCCCGCGGATACGACTGGGTGTTGGAGGCGGCGTGAGCAACGGGACTTCTGCTGTGCAGCTCTTCGCCAATCAGGCGACGGCCGCCGCTGCCGTTGGCGCGCCGGAGCCGCTCGCCACTTTCCGACGCGCGGGCGCCGAGGCGTTTGCGCGCGTGGGGTTCCCCACCACGCGTGATGAGGACTGGCGCTACACCAGTCCTGCACCGATCGCGGATGGGCACTTTACCGCAGCCGCAGACCGTGCCGCGTCGCCGCTGCCAACGGCTGATGCGCTTGCTGAGTACACGTTCAATGGCGAGTGGCCATTGTTGGTGTTTTACAACGGGCGTTTCGCCCCGTCGCTGTCGTCGCTGACGTCGCTGCCCGACGGCGTGCGCGTGATGTCCCTTGCCGATGCCACCGCGCAGGAACCCGAGCTCGTTCGGCGTCATCTGGGACACGCGGCGGCTGCCGATCGTGATGGGTTTTCCGCACTCAATGCGGCCTTTCTGTCTGAGGGCGTGTTCGTCCACGTGGCGAACGAGATGGTCAGTGATACGCCGCTCCACGTGCTGCACGTAACCGACGCGGATGGCATCATGACGCACCCGCGACACGTGATCGTAGTCGGGCGCCACGCCAAAGCGACGATCCTCGAGAGCTATATCGGCCTGGGCGATGTCCGGTACTTCACGAACACGGTCACCGAAGTGTTCGTCGAGGACGGTGCCACGCTCAACCATACGCGCATCCAGCGCGAGTCCGGCGCCGCCTTTCACGTGGGCACGATCGAGGCGCGGCAGGGTCGCGACAGTCATTTCCTGCAATTCTGTTTCCAGATCGGCGGACAGTTGTCGCGGAGTAACGTGTACACCGTGCTGAATGGCGACGGCTGCGGCACGACGCTGAACGGGCTGTATATGTTGAACGCGCATCAGCACGGCGACCATCAAACGCGCGTCGAACACGTGGCCCCGAACTGCTTCAGCCGCGAGATGTACAAGGGGCTGTTGGACGGTCACTCGCACGGCGTGTTCAATGGGAAAGTGTACGTCCACCCGGAAGCGCAAAAGACCGACGGCAAGCAGACCAACAACACGTTGCTGCTCTCCGACAAAGCGCAGATCGACACCAAGCCACAACTCGAGATCTTCGCTGACGACGTCAAGTGCACCCACGGCGCGACCGTCGGACGCATCGATGAGATGGCGCTGTTTTACCTGAAGAGCCGCGGCATCGGTCCGGTGCTCTCGAAACAGCTGATGATGTACGCCTTCGCCGCCGACGTCCTGGAGACGATGGAGAACGAAACGATCAGGCTGGAACTGGAGAGGATGACGCTGGCGATGCTTGAGTAGGGAGTAGGGGGTAGATAGTAGGGGAGTACTGACGTGCAGTACTGAGTACTTTCGGCGCAGTACTGAGTACTTTAGCGACAGTACTGAGTACGCCAGTCGGAAGTACTGAGTGGCGAGACTTCTCCGCCGCGCCCTGCACCAACTTGCTCCCCGGAAGTTTCTCCCTATTGCTCCTGTAAGTACTCAGTACTGCGCCGAAAGTACTCAGTACTGCGCCGAAAGTACTCAGTACTGCTCCTGCAAGTACTCAGTACTGCCCCTGTAAGTACTCAGTACTGCTCCTGTAAGTACTCAGTACTGCCCCTGAAGTACCCAGTACTGCCCCTGAAGTACTCCCTACTGCACTTCTGTACTAAGTACTCCGTACTCCCTACTCCCTACTCAGCATTGTCTCTCTCCGACCTCTATCAGTCTGTCATTCTCGACCACAACCGGAAGCCGCGAAATTTTGGCGTGCTTGCGGGGGCGAATCGGCGTGCGGAGGGGAAGAATCCCCTCTGCGGCGATCAGGTCCAGATCGAACTCGTGGTGGATGGGGAGCAGATTACTGATATTCGTTTTACCGGGCACGGGTGTGCTATTTCCAAAGCGTCGGCATCGTTGATGACGGCGGCCGTGAAGGGGAAGTCGATGGCCGACGTCGACGCGCTGTTTCGCCGCTTCCATGCGCTCGTCCTGGGTCAGGATGCTAACGCGGGTGCGGACCTGGGGCAGCTGGTGGTGTTTTCCGGTGTGTCACGGTTCCCCGTGCGGGTCAAGTGCGCGTCGTTGGCGTGGCATACGCTCAAGGCGGCGATGGATGAGGCGTCGGCGACCGTTAACGCCGTGGCGCTGGTCAGCACGGAGTGACGGGACGCGGGCGGCACCGTAACGGCGTTCCGGTGGATGACGCATTATCCTTGCGGATGGTCTTCTCTTCGTCCCCGCTCATGAGTGTCGAGGTGTACGATGTCTTCGGTCCAGCTCCAGCGGGCGGCGCGGCTCGCTGATCTCGCCACGGGCTTGCCGCTCGCGGTCACCCTACCGGATGGGCAACGCATCTGCCTGGTGAAAGACGGCGAACGTATCTTTGCGATCGCCGATCGATGTACGCACAAGGATTTTGCACTCTCTGGTGGTGATCTCGTGGCCCCATGCGTTCTCGAATGTCCGTGGCACGGCGCACGATTTGACGTGCGGACAGGACAGGCGGTCTTGGGTCCGGCCACTGACACCATCGCGACGTACTCCGTTCGCATTGTTGGCGAAGAAGTGTTTGTGGGCGGACGACGAACGAATTTCTAACTGGCTTCTCCGAGCACCCGATGACGACCTTGGCGGCGTTGGCCCCACGCAGTGATTTTCCGTTACTCGCCGCCCAGCCGGCGCTGCACTACCTCGACTCGGCGGCGACCTCGCAAAAGCCGCGTGCCGTGCTCGACGCCATCTGCGGATTTTACGAAACCGCAAACGCGAACCCGCATCGCGGTGCCTATGCGTTGTCGGCGGCGGCGACCGACGCTTACCACGACGCGCGGGTCACCGTCGCGCGCTTTCTGGGCGTCGCCGACACCGATTGCCTGATCTTCACCCGCGGAACGACCGAGGCCATGAACCTGGTCGCCTCCAGCTGGGGGCGCACCCATGTGCAGGCGGGCGACGAGATTGTGATCACCGCGCTGGAGCACCATGCCAACTTTGTGCCGTGGCAACAGCTGGCCAAGATGTCCGGTGCCACGCTCCGTATCGTCGAGCTGTGCGACGATCAGTCGATTGATATCGCGTCGATGCGTGAGATCGTCAACGAACGGACCCGCATCGTGGCCATTACCCACGTCTCCAATGCCGTGGGCAGTATCACGCCGATCGACGAAGTGGTGCGCATCGTCCGTTCGCGCTCCGCCGCCATCATCGTGGTCGATGGATCACAGGCGGTCCCGCATTTGCCGGTCTGCTTTGACGCCTTGGACGTGGATGTCTACGCGTTCAGTGGCCACAAGATGCTTGGGCCCATGGGGAGTGGTGGGCTGATCGGAAAGCGCGCGCTGCTCGAATCGATGCCGCCGTATCACTTTGGTGGTGATATGATCGAGTGGGTGCACGACCAGGACAGCACGTGGAACGTGATCCCGCACAAGTTCGAGGCCGGCACGCCGAACGCCGCGGATGCCGTAGGACTCGCCGCGGCCGTTCGCTATCTTGAGGCGCTGGGCATGGAACAGGTCCGCGCCCACGAGCTGGCGTTGCTCGAGCTGGCCGACACGCGACTGCGGGCCATGCCCGGGGTGACGGTATTTGGTCCGCCGGCGGCCCAACGGAGCGGCGTGATCAGTTTCGCGGTCGAGGGCGTGCATCCGCATGATCTCGCCACGATTTTCGATCAGCACGGGGTCTGCATTCGCGCCGGCCATCACTGTGCCCAGCCGCTCATGCGTCGCCTGGGCGTCAGCTCAACGGCGCGCGCATCGTTCTATGTGTACAGCGACGGCCGCGATGTGGATGCGCTCTGCTCCGCCGTGGAAGCGGCGCAGTCACTGTTCGCCGTCGTGGAATGATGCGGCGTGCGCGCCTGCGGTTTTACCCGACGACCATGCTACGACTGCGGTGATACCCACAGTGACGCCGTTGCTCTCGGCGGTGTATCAGGATCGGTTGCTGGCTGAGTACCGTGCGCCAAAGAATCGTCGCGTACTCACCGAGCCCACGGGTCGTGCCGAACGCAAGAACCCCCTGTGCGGCGACGCCATGTGCGTCATGGTTCGTGCGGAGCACGATACCATCACCGACGTGGCCTTCACCGGCCAGGGCTGCGCGATCGCCACGGCATCCGCGTCGCTGCTCACCCAAGCCGTCGCGTGTCTCAAACCAGCCTCAACACTGCAGCTCGTGGCATCCGTCGAAGCGATGCTGAGTGGCGCCGCTGTTGACGACCTCCCCGAGATCCTCGCCCCGTTGCGCGGCGCGGTCCGTTTCTCGGCTCGCCACCGCTGCGTGCTGTTGCCGTGGCTGGCGCTCCGCGATGCGCTGGGATAGCGCGCAGCAGCAGCGTGCATGACTTCGCCGTTGGCCGCGCAGCCGTCAGAGCGGCGCTCAACGTCGCGCTGACGATTCTCCGCACCGCTTGCTGACGGATGGTGTTGGTGTGAACTACTTGACCGCCTCCATGTACAGGCTCTCCTGTGCGCGTTCAGGGAGGTCGAGACACATGACGGGGTCGACAGAGCGGCCAAATGCTTGCTGCGTGACATTCGTGAAGCCAGCGTGCCGCAGCACAAACTCGAGCGTCTCGGCATCGTAGCCGAACTCGTGCTGCACCCCTTGGTGGAAGACGGCGTTCACCAGTTCCATGGGCGTGTGGTATTTGTGCCTGAACCAGGGATCCGCGCCATCCACCAGCGGCCGCAGTGGCATCAACTCCGTAAAGCCGCCTGCGGCATAGGCGTGTAGGTATCTGCCCGCGTCCGGTACGATGATGCGCAGCACGCCGCCGCGTGCCAGACACCGATAGCACTCCGCCAAAAAGGTGGGGAGCGCCTGCGTGTAATCCAGGTGCTCTACGACGTGCTCGCTGTAAATCCCGTGCACCGATTCGTCGTCGAAGGGCAAGTCCTTTCGGATATCATAGAGGCAGTTCACGGTTTCTCTGGGGAAGCAGTCCATATTCACCCAGCCGTCACGTCCATGCGGGCCGCAGCCGACCTGCACCAGAAGGTCTTTCTGACCGCGAAAGCGTCGGGCCCGCAGCGGGGCGAGAACTCGCAGCCATGCGTTTCTGAGCTCGAAGCTTACCGTCTCCGCAAACTGCACCGAAAAGAAGCGCAGGACCTGCCGCTGGAAAAATCCAGCGGAGTTTGCGCGCTCGAGACTGTAGGGGAACACACCCAACGGTCTAGGTGTCGAGCGTGATCTCCGTCGAGGCTTGGACGGCTGTGGCATGATTGAATGAAGCGTGGGGAATACGGATATCAAGATGCGCAACAGGTACGTGGCACGCCGCGCATCCGACGTATCTCGCGCTGGCGGTCGTTGCCGTACGATGCTACGATTGCCTTCAGGCCGTACAATCGGCGGTCTTTCACCTCTCTCAACACGTCATGTACGCCATCGCTATCGTGCGCTACCGTCGTCCCTTTCCCGAAATCGAGCCGCATGTGGATGAGCATCGTGCCTATCTCCGCCAGCTGCAGGCCGATGGCCGATTGCTCGTCTCCGGTCCGCTCGATCCGCGGAACGGCGGCGCCCTCCTGCTTCGCGTGCCTGACGACGAAGGGCACGCCGCACTCGACGCGATCCGCGACGGCGACCCGTTTACGAAGCGCGGGTTTGCGCAATACGAACTGTTGCCGTGGGCGCCGGTCATCGGCAAGGAACGGTTGGACGCCCTGTAGCTAGCGGCCGCGGCACGTCCCGACCACGGCGAGCGCATTGGCCACCGGCCGCTCGCCGGCCGCATCCGACGGTTTGTTGACGGTACGAATGGCTCCGGTCGCGAGGTCGCGGACCACCATTGCGGACGACCCTCCACCATCGAGATTGACGGCCTCGCGCGCACCGAGATCGCGCATCAGCTCGGCGGTCTCGCGCGATGTCGTCCCGACGCTGTATCCCGCTTGGCGACCGTCGATGACAACAAGCAACAAGCGTCGTCCGTTCGCCGAATAGCCCGCTGTCGTGCGCGGGTTCACCCCGCGAAAGCTCGCGGCCCCATCACTGTCGACCGTTGCCATCACCACGCTGTCGCGCAGCAGCAACGGAAAACCGCCGACCGCCGTGTGCGGTGCCAAGGGTTGCAGCGTCGTCTCAATGCGCACCGTATCGCCAAGAGTACCCGCCGCGTGGTCGGGGCCGACCAGCATGAGCGTGTCGCCGACCGCGAGCCCGTTGTGTGACGGAGAGAGGGCGCGCACCACGTAACGACGTGCGTCTCCCGCCCCGGTGATGGGCGCCAGCATTCGCGTGGTCGGCCGCACAAGCGAATCCATGGGCTGTCCCCACGACGCGTCAATGATGCCAATCGCGCTCGCGCTTGGTCGATTCCAACTCGTGATACTTGTGCGACCACGCGATGTGATCAGTGCGCCGGAGACGCTCAGCGTACCAATGAACGGCCGTTGATTGGCATCGAACGCCAGCACCGGTCGCGTAATCGGCCCGGCCATCACGCGACCGTCAACGACCAACGCGCCAACCGGCACGCCGGGTGGCGCGAACAGAAAGAAGTCCGCATTCACCGCCGCAATCGGTGCGTCTGACAACGGCAGTGCGCGCAGCAATTCGGTGGTCGTCTTTCGCCCGACGGCGGTCTCTGCGCCTTTCACCGCGCGCATGGACACGCAGGCAGACAAGTCGATGTCCAGCACGTCTGCGCGCAATGGTCCCGCAACCCGCACCAGATGATGCAGCTGCACACCGGGTGCGAGTCGCTCGGTTGTGATGGAGTCGGCAACGGATCGCGGCAGCGTGAACGGACTCTCGCGAGCGCGACCTGGTCGGATCGCCGAGCACGCGCTCAGCAACCAAGCCACCATCACGATCGCCAGAGAGGCTGGGAGCTGGCGCGCCGGTTGTCGCTTCTCTTCTCTTTTGCGCCAGCGAGTGACTCGCGTACTGTCCATCGGCATCTCCTGTATTCTGGTGCTGGTTGGTTCCGTGCTACGCTACCGGTCGATGGGACCGACCAGCCAAATCTCGGCGCCACGCCGGTGCCTGAGAATAGGTTCGCTGACAATTGCTCAAGAAGACGAGCACGCGCGCGCCAACAGGCGCTGGGCCGCCACCGGGCTAGCGTGCGGCTGTCGCGGCGGCCATACTCGGTGATGCCCGATGGTACATCATCGGCCCCCTCCGCTCTCCCGAGACACGCCCCCTGATGAGTATTTCCTGGATCGACTGGGTTATTGCCGCGGCATCAATCCTGGTCTGTTTTGTGCCGGCGCTTTTCCTCGCGAAACGGTCGGGATCGAGTACCGCCGAGTTTTTTGGATCCGGACGCTCCGTGCCGTGGTGGCTGGCCGGTCTCTCCATGGTGGCGACGACGTTCTCCTCAGATACGCCGAACTGGGTCACAGAGCAGGTACGCCGCTATGGCGTGGCGGGGAACTGGCAGTGGTGGGCGTTCGTGCTGACGGGCGTTGCCACGGTGTTCTTTTTCGCGCGGCTCTGGCGCCGATCGGGCGTGCTCACCGACCTCGAGTTCTACGAACTTCGCTATTCAGGGCAGTCGGCATCGTGGGTGCGCGGCTTTCGCGCCATCTACCTCGGGCTGTTTTTCAACTGCTTCATCATGGGCATGGTGACATTGGCGGCGTGCAAGATCGCCAACATTCTGTTTGGCATGGCGCCGTGGCAGACCATCCTCATCACCGGCGTGCTGAACGTGGTGTTCGCTGCGCATTCGGGGCTGTGGGGCGTGTTGGTCATCGATATGATTCAGTTTTTCATCAAGATGACCGCCGTGTTTGCAGCGGCATGGTTTTCGCTCGTCGAGGTGGGACGTCGGTTGGCCGGTGATGCCAGCGGATGGCTTGGCCTCAAGTTGCTGATCGCCAGGCTGTCGACGTTGCAGGTGGTGCAAAGCACCGGCGCGAATGCCCAACCCGTCATGTCTGCCAAAGACGGCACGGGGCAACCGATTCTCGATATGCTACCCAACTTCAGCATGTCTGAACTCGCATTGATGATTTTCATTCTCCCCATCGCGATCAGCTGGTGGGCCAACTGGTATCCTGGCGCCGAGCCTGGTGGTGGGTCGTACATCGCGCAGCGCATGCTTGCCTCCAAATCAGAGAAAGACTCGCTTGGCGGAACGTTGTTCTTCAACATCGCGCACTACGTGCTGCGGCCGTGGCCGTGGATCATCACGGCGCTCTGTTCGATCATCGTGTACCCGGACCTTGCCTCCATCAAGGCCGCGTTTCCCAACGCGGATACCGCGCTCATCGGGCATGATTCCGCTTTTCCGGCCATGCTCAAGTTTCTGCCCGTTGGCTTCGTGGGATTGATGATTGGCGGACTGCTGGCGGCCAACTCCTCGACCATCCTGACGCACTTGAACTGGGGGTCGTCGTATCTGGTACACGACTTCTATCGCCGCTTCATCAAGAAGGACGGCAGCGAATCGCACTACGTCAATGCGGGCCGCTTGAGCACCCTGCTGTTGTACGTGGTCGCGGCACTGCTCAGTCTCACCATGAGTTCGGCGCAGCAAGCCTTCCAGGTGTTGTTGTCCATCGGCGCCGGCACCGGCCTGCTCTACATCGCGCGCTGGTTCTGGTGGCGTGTGTCGGCGTGGTGTGAGATCGTGGCGATGGTGATGTCGCTCATCACCTCGTTGCTCGTGCCCAAGCTGATGCCTGGCGCCGACTTTGCCACCACGACGATGGTACAAGTGGGCATTACCACGGTCGCTTGGTTGATCACCGCCTTCGTGGGACCGGTCACCGATCGCGCCATCCTGCTGGCGTTCGTCAAGAAGGTCAAGCCGGTTGGACCGGGGTGGACCGAACTTCGTGCAGCGGCCGGCGTCTCCGATCTGGAAATCGCACAGGAGAATCGTATCGGCGCGGCGTTTGTAGGCTGGATCTCCGGCTGCATCGTGATCTGGTCGTCGCTGTTCGCGATTGGCAACTTCCTGTACGCCTCCGGGGATCCGTCGCGCTTGTCGACCGCGTGGATTCTTACCGGTATCCTGGCCGTCAGCGGGTTCGTGTTGTTCAGGGTCACGCAACAACTTTGGAGCGATAGTACCGCGTCGCAAGCGCGGTCCGACGCGCGCGCGCGCAGCTAACGCCGCATTCGGTTCACGCGATGGCCAGCGCCGGAGGATTGCAGAAACACACGCCTGCCCCGCCCGTGACAGGGCGGGGGTGGTTTCAGCGCCTGTACGCGCGGTTGCAGCGGTGGGCAGATGCAGGATGGGCCAACAGCGTGGTGCTGACGTGGGGATTGCTGCAAGGATGTGTGTTCCCCGGTTTCGCCGATCTCTTTTTTCTGCCACTCGCCATCGCACGCCCGCAGCGTGCGTACGTGCTGGCACTGGTTGCAACGGCCGGCACGGTGATTGGATCGGTGCTGTTGTATGCCGCAGGCGCGCAAGCGCTCGAGCTGCTACAAAGCCCGCTTGCCGCACGACTCGGCATCACTACGGCGCGTGTCAATGAGTACCGCGAGACACTGGGCCGATATGGCGGGTGGGCGATCTTTGCCAGTACCATGAGTCCGTTGTCGACCAAGCTCACCAGTATCGCGTCGGGAGCGATTGGCGTCCCGTGGTGGCGGTTCTTCTTCGCGCTCCTCGCGGGGCGTACGCTGCGCACCTTTGGCCTTGCGTGGCTGGTGCGACATGGTGGCGCAGAGGCCGTGGCGAAATGGACCAAGGCCCCTCGCCTGGGCTAGGCCGGTGGAGATGCGGTGGCGACCCGTGTCGTGAGGGTTCTCACGGCGAAAACAATCGCCATGCATGGAGCTTCTGCTTCTCGTTGCGGCGGGCGAGATTTGCACACCGCCTGCGACAGGCTGTCACCTCTTCCCTGCCCCACCATGCTCTCGCGCATCGCTCCTCGGTCTCACACCTCGGATCCAACCGCTCGCACGCCGTACCGCAGTTGGTCCGCGTTGGTGCTGGTTGCCTCTCTTACCCTGCTCCCCACCGCCTGCATCTTTGGCGGCGGCGGGAGCTCGCCAGGCAAAACGTCCGTTGGGGAGTCGGCGCCCATTGTGCGCAGCACCGATGCTGCGAACGGTATGGTGGTCTCGGCCAGTGCCATTGCGAGCGAAGCGGGCGCGCAGGTCTTGGCGAACGGGGGCAACGCGGTTGATGCCGCCATCGCCACCGGCTTCGCACTTGCGGTGACGTATCCGACTGCCGGCAACATTGGCGGCGGCGGCTTCATGGTGATTCGCATGGCCGATGGGAAGACCACCACGATCGACTTCCGCGAGAAAGCACCGGCGGCGGCAACCGCAGAGATGTTCACCGAAACCAACGGCCAGTACTCGGCCACCAAGCACCATCGCAGCCATCTTGCGGTTGGCGTACCGGGGACCGTCGCAGGCTTTGCACTGGCCCACAAGAAATACGGCGGGGCGTCGTGGAAACAGTTGGTCGACCCGGCGGTCCAACTCGCCGATAATGGCTTCGAAGTGCCAACGGGCTTGGCCGCATCCTTATCGGGTTTTGCTGCGCGCACGAATCCGTATCCCGCGTCTGTCGCCGCCTACTCCAGGAACGGGACGCCGTATGCAGCCGGCGAACGCATGCGGCTGCCAGACCTCGCGCGAACACTCACCCGTATTCGTGATCGCGGGCGCGATGGGTTTTACAAGGGCGAAACAGCAAAGCTGATTGCGGCGGAGATGAAACGCGGCGGTGGCATCATCACTGAGAAAGATCTGGCGGCGTACGAAGCGAAGGAGCGTGCCGCGGTGAAGGGCACGTTCAAGGGATACGACGTGATTTCGATGCCCCCGCCAAGCTCTGGTGGCGTGGCCATGATCGAGATGCTCAACATTCTCGAAGGGTTTGATCTCAAGGCCGCTGGACATAACTCGCCGCGCTACATCCACCTGTTGGCGGAGAGCATGCGCCGTGCGTTTCTTGACCGCGCGCGCTTCATGGGCGACCCGGACTTCAATAAGCTGCCCATCGATCGGTTAACGTCGAAAGGATATGCGAACGATCTGCGCAAGACCATTCAAATGGACAAGGCGTCCGCGTCGGAACCGGCACAGGTTGCCGAAGGATACGAGAGTCTGGAGACCACGCATTACTCGGTCGTCGACAAGAATGGCATGGCGGTCTCGGTCACTTACACACTCGAGGCCGGATACGGACTCGGTGCCGTGGTGGCCGGCGCTGGATTCCTGTTGAACAACGAGATGGGCGACTTCAACGGGAAGCCTGGCCTCACCGATTCGACGGGACTCATCGGTACGCAGGCCAACGTGGCGATGCCTGGCAAACGCATGCTCTCCAGCATGACGCCGGCGATCATCGCGAAAGACGGCAAGCTGGTAGCCGTGATTGGCAGCCCTGGTGGCCGCACGATCATCAACACCGTGCTCGAAGTGGCGCTCAATATCATGGCCTTTGACATGCCGATTCAGGCCGCGGTGAATGCGCCACGCTTGCATCATCAGTGGCTGCCCAACCGCATCACGATCGAGCGCAACGGCGTGCCCGCGTCGACGGTGTCAGCGCTCGAGAAGATGGGGCACGTGGTGCAGTTTGGTGGTCAGCAGGGTACGGCGCATTCGATCATGATCGACACGCGGACCAATCATCGCGTGGGCGCGCCGGACCCGCGCGATCGCGATGCCGGAGCGGTAGGCTACTGAGCGATACGCTACTGCGCGACACGCTATTGCGCGATACGCTATTGCGCGACACGCTACTGCGCGACACGCTACCGAGCGACACGCTACCGAGCGACACGCCGTTCTCCTTTCGGACCGCGTCACCAGACGGTTCCGCACGATTGGGCTGGTTCTCCACGCCGCACGGCGTCGTGGAGACTCCAACGTTCATGCCGGTCGGCACGCATGCAGCCATTCGCGGGATTCGCATGCCCGAAGTGGCCGCCGTCGGTGCGCGCATGGTGCTCAGTAACGCCTACCATTTGTATTTGCGCCCAGGGGACGTCACGGTGCGTGCTCTGGGTGGTCTCCACGCATTCGCGCGATGGGATGGGCCGATGCTCACTGACTCCGGTGGATTTCAGGTCTTCTCCCTCGCCGACTTTCGCACGGTCAGCGAGTCCGGCGTGGAATTCAAGAGTACGCTCGATGGATCCCGACATGCCTACACGCCGGAACGGGTGATGCAGATTGAGCGCAATCTCGGCGCCGACGTGATCATGCAATTGGACGAATTGATCGCGGGAGGATCGGAGTATTCGGCGTCGCGCGCGGCCATGGAACGGAGTCTGCGCTGGCTGGCGCGCTGTCGCGACGAATTCGAGCGACTCGAGCGTGACGGTCGCGCGCCGCTGCCAGTGTTCTCAGCGCCAGCGGGCGCGCCGTCACTTGTGCCAGCGGACGCGGACCATGAGCGCATTGTGCCGCGACAGTCGTTGTTTCCCATTGTGCAAGGAGGCGTGCATCCGGCGCTGCGTCGTGCATCCTTGCGCGGCATCCTCGACACCGGTGCGTGGGACGGCGTCGCCGTGGGTGGACTGTCTGTCGGTGAGGCGAAGGCCGACATGTACGATACGATTGCGATCTGCGATCCGGACTTGCCGCGCGATAAGCCGCGATACTTGATGGGCGTGGGATTCCCCGACGATCTGATTGAGGCGGTTCGTCGAGGGATGGATCTGTTCGACTGTGTCGCGCCCACGCGCATGGGTCGTCACGGCACGGCGTTCACGATGGATGGCTCGGTGCAGATCCGAAAGAGCAGCTACCGACTGGATCGGCGGCCGCTTGATACGACCTGCTGCTGTCCCGCGTGCACCGACTATGATCGCGCGTACCTTCGACACCTCTTTGCCGCGCGAGAGCCCATGGGACCGCGGCTGCTCGCGCTCCACAACCTGGCATTTCTGCTCAAGGTGATGCAGGATGCCCGTTCGGCGCTTGCACAGAACGGATTTGCCAGCTGGAGCGCGGCGTGGTTGGCCCGTTATCGGGCTCGCGATACCACGCGATAGCTCCTGAACGGTTTTACTGAACGGGATAGCGATCGACTGGCAGTGGATCCTGCGTGGCCAGTAACCGTTTGGCGTTTGCAGACACACCGGCGTCAGGATGCTTGAGGTACTTCCACAGCAAGACCGCCACGTCACCGTGCTTGTAGTATGACGCCAGTTCGAGTGCGCACACCAGCGTCACCTGATCCTGTGCCGTCTCTGCGTATTGTTCAAAGGCGTTCAGCGCACGCTTGTAGGCGATCTTTTTTGCCAGGGCCGAGATATTCTCTGCAAGCGGCGTATTCAGTGCCGTCGCGCCAGCACCGCTCTTGAAGACGGGGTTTCGCGCGGCGATGCATCCGTCCATCGTTTCGTTAATCATCGATCCGAGCGTCCTTCCGCAGGCAGTGAGCACAGGAGCGGCGGTGATCGCGCACAAGAGGAGCGTGATCGAGCGCGTGATCGATGTCGAGCGACGGGGCATAGCGGTCTATGAGGTGGAGGATGATTCGTGACACTTGATCGTCGCGGTTTTCCCGTCGTTCGTCAAGGCGGGATATGACGGTTCGGGTTAATCAACAGGTACGACTGTGGCCGTAAGCTGTCCCCGACCTATCTTGCTATGGTATTTAACGCGTGCACTCCAGTCATGGCTCCCGAATATCGTAATCCGAGCGGTACCGATGTAGACAGCGCGGGTGTCGCGCGCTGGACGCTGGAGCGCGTACGCAAGCGCCTGCCAAGCCCGCCCACCACGCCGCTCCTGCCCGTGGCGCCGGATCTGGCGTTTTTACACGCGAACCGGTCGACGCCTTCGATCACATGGATTGGGCATGCCTCGTTGCTGCTGCAGATCGGCGGATGCAACATCCTGATCGACCCGGTGTTCAGTCGACGCGTATCTCCGGTGCGTTTTGCGGGACCCAAGCGTCATCAACCGCCTGGGTTGTCGGTGAAGCAACTGCCGAAGATCGATGTGGTGGTCATCTCTCACAACCACTACGATCATCTTGATCGGCCGTCTGTGCGCGCGGTGGCCCGTCAGGCCGGCGGCCCGCCCACGTTCTTTGTACCTCGCGGGGTGGACCGCTGGATCGAGCAGAATGTTCCTGGCGTTTCGTGTCGTGGAGTGTCGCCATTGGTGCGCGGCGCGGAGTGGCACGACGCGCTGCAGCTTGATGGTCCCAATGGCGCCGTCGCGTGCCATTTTTTGCCGGTACAACACTGGAGTACGCGGTCAGCACTCCGTCGCAACGACACGCCATGGGGAAGCTGGGCGATTGTGCATCCGAGCTTTCGGTTCTGGTTCTCGGGCGATTTGGGATACTCGGACGATCCCAGGAAAATTGGCGACGCGTTCGGTGCGTTCGATTGCGCGGCGATTGGTATCGGCGCCTACCTGCCTCGCTGGTTCATGCGTACGCAGCACATCGATCCGTCTGAGGCAGTGCAAGTGATGCTCGATGTGAATGCGGCGTCGGCGATCGGCATCCACTGGGGCACCTTCCCGCTTGCCGACGAAACACTTGACGAGCCACCGCGCGAGCTGGCCTCGGCGATGGCCGCACGCGGACTTCCACCGGAGCGGTTTACGGTGCTCCGTCATGGCGAGACGCGCGTGTATCCGAGTCGTTCGTCCATTTGAGGCGTGATTCTTGAGGTCGCGGGCCGTGAGGGCTTTAGCGGTTAGGTGGAGCGCGGCGTGGAGTTCGCGGTGTCCGGGGCCTCCCGAAAACCTGGTGTACGCACAGACGCAGGGGGCGCAGAGTGCGCACGGGGTGCCGACCGCTGAGTACCAGTCTCATCCGCCATCACATTTTTGAGCTTGAGGGAGCGGGCGCGACGGCGGCCATGCTCGACGCCCCCCCAAAACAATCCGTGAAAATTGGGCGACCCTGCCGTAGGCAAGCCCACTGCGCCCCCGCGCCTCTGCGTGTCCCTACGCCGTTATTCTCCTGCGAAGCTCGCCACTCGCTCGGACGCTGCGAGGGTTCGAACGTCCGCAGTGACGCAGTGAGAGGGCGCCGGGACGCAGGATCAGTCGGCGACGGTCGGCTGCAGCGCGCTCGGATTTCGCGCCAGATACACCAAGAGCGGCGGACATCCTAAGATCAGCGTCGCAGGCCACCACAACAGCGAACGACGCCGAGCGCGCAGGTCACGGGCCAGCCAGATGAGCACAATGACCGTGAAGACGCCCATGTCGTTCCACGCCATGAACACCATGGGGTCGGCACGAAGCGTTTGCCAGGCGTGCGCAAGTCCCGCCGACACCGTGCCATGCGCCTGCATCCATTGATAGAACGCCACTTGCTCATACGCGAGAAAGAGCGCAGCAGCGAGATACAGCAATGGGCGACGCATGGCGTGTGAGCGAAGTGTCGTGGCGCGCTAGCGGCGGCCGCCGAGCAACCGCAAGATCGCGGTGAACATGTTGAGCAGGTCGAGATAAATCTGCACTGCGGCGATCACGTAGTCATCGGGGCCGTACTGGTTGCGCAGCCGCCACGTGTCGTACACGAGCATCCCACTGAACACCAACACGGTCGCGCCGGCGATCCAGAGTGATGCCGTCTGATTCTGGAAGAACATGTTCATCAGCGACGTCCCGATCAACACCCACAGTCCGACCACGAAGAAACTACCCCACGCGGAAAAGTCCCGACGGGAGACAAACGCGTACGCCGTCAGTACCGCGAACGTGCTGAGCGTCAGGATAGCCGCCTGGCCGGCAACGCCTGGTTGCCGTTGCTCCATCATGTACACCAACGGCGAGATCCACACGCCTTCCATCAACGTGAACAACAACATGAGGCCGATGTTCAGCGGGAACTGTCCACGAAAGAACTGCGCGCCCATCAGCGGGGCCATCGTGGCCAAAAATGTCAGGAAGGGATGCCGAGCGACCAGCGACATGAGCGACGGCTGTGACATCGCCCACGCGCATCCCAACACCGTGACCAACACGCCGGCGAGCACAAGAGAATACGTACGTCGAACCAGCGTCGCGCGCTCAGCTCCCGTGCGAACCGGTGCCGTCATCGTCCCGTATGACATTCCCATCGTTCCTCCGAACAGTGACAAGTGGATAGTAGACTGAAAATTAATCAGCGTTGGCGCACCGCGCTTCACGTGTCGGAACTTGCAGGCCGCTCACGCGCATCAATCTGATACACCGCACGCACGACTTGGCTATCTCGATCGTCGGGAAGCGGCCGCCTTCGCCAGATACTGGATGTAACGCGCGATGACCGCCGGCTGTGTCACACGCAGTACCACGGGGCTCAGGGAACCCCGGCGGTCGATGGAAAGGGTGAACCCCTTGACCGTCAGGTGCGCCACCTGTGCCAGGGGAATATCGACGACTACCGCACCACGCCGGGTCAGGCGGACCCGCCCAGACGTCAGCGCTAACGTCCCCAACGCCCAGAGCGGCTCTCCGCCAAGGCGGGCTGGCACACTCAAATGCAGCGGCTCGCCGACGGGTACAGGCACTCGAGCCAGCGAGAGTGAGAGCGGAATGATGTTGCCCTGCTCTGCCGACTGTACGACAAGCGCCAGCGCCAGCGTCCGCGCGCCCCAGGCCATACCCAGGAGCACGAGCAGCAGCAGCGTAAACGGTATGAGCGCCCTCACCGCCGCGGGGCTCGCTCAGGCTTCCAGAAAACTTTCATGCCGCAAGGTATCGGGAGGGCAGGGCAAACTGGACTGGCACTGCTAGCGGCGCGCCCACACCGTTGCGATATTGGCCCGCGATCTCCTTTACTCACCGTTCTCAGACGCTTATGCCCACTCCCGCGTTCTGGCGTCAGTGGCACCGTTGGATTGGTGCACCCGCCGCACTCTTTCTGCTCTTTGTCTCGATCACCGGCGTCCTCCTTGCCGGAACCGAGTTTTTCGGGGAAGAGGAAGCAGTGCGCGAAGCCAATCGCACGGTCGTGAGTGTCGTCAACACGCAAACGCCGTTGGACCAGTGGACCGGACCGCTCGCGGCAGCGATGGCGACCGCTGCCAAGGACTACCCCGGTGCGCCGGTTGACAAGGTCACGGTTGAACTCAAGGGACAATCGCCGACTATCGTCATCTACCTTGGCATGAAGACCGGTGGCGAAGACCGTCGATTGCTGTTTGATGCAAACACCGGCGCCTTCAAACATATGGACGGCTATGCCGACAAACCCTTCCTGAATCGCTTGCACAGTGGCGAGGCGTTAGGCGACGGCGGACTTGTGGTGGCCATGGGATGGGGTATCGCGCTTCTCGCGCTCACGACGTCGGGCTTTCTGCTCTACTGGCGGCTTGCGCGAGCCAATATGGCGAAGCGCTCCGGTTTCAGGAAAATCTTCTTTTAGTCGAGTTACCAACCGTGCTTTCGAAACGCGCTCTTGCCTGCAGTGCCGCGGGACTGTTCGCCGTCGCATGTCATCGCGGGACCCAGTCCATGCCCCGTAGCGCCAGCCGCAACGGCATGATCCCGATCGTGATCAGTACCGCGCGTGGTGACATCGCCGCGTCGCTCGACAGCGCCCGCGCGCCGATCACGGTAACCAATTTTCTGCGCTACGTGGATCGCGGACTTTTCACCGGCGGCCAGTTCCACCGCACCGTCGAGCCGAACAACCAACCGAGAGATTCGGTCCGTATCGAAGTCATCCAGGCCAGCACGCGTATCACACGCCCCGACTCCGGATACCCCGCCATTCCACTTGAGAAAACCGGAATTACGGGACTCAGACACACCGATGGTGTTCTCTCCATGGCCCGCGGTGGTCCCAACTCCGCGACGTCTGCGTTTTTCATCACGATGGGCGCGCAGCCCTCGCTTGATGAGGGTGGCCATCGGAATCTTGATCTCCAAGGGTTTGCCGCGTTTGGTCTCGTGACGTCGGGCATGGACGTTGTGCGCGCCATTCAGCAGTCACCGCACCGCGAACAGAATCTCACGCCGCCCATTGCCATCACCGGCATTCGTCGGCTGAATCCCATTCGCACTGCCGACCCGCTGGTGCGCGGTGTTCCGCTCTCGGCGTTTCCCCGCCTCGTCCCGCTCGCGAAAGATGTCTACGGCTATGAAGAAATTCGCCAGCCGGGATTCACGACGGTCAGCCTGATAGTCGTTGGCACAAACGGGGTGCTGATTGCCGACGGCCAAGGCAGTCCTGCGGCGACACAGACCATGCTCGATCGCATCAAAACCATTACCCCGCTTCCAGTGAAGTGGTATGTGGTGGGATCGGATCACGGCGACCATACAGCGGGCAATGATAGGCTGCCGCCGGGTGTGACCTTCGTGGTGCATCCCACATCGCGCGCGCAGCTGCTCCGCGATTCCGCCGCGGCACCGGCCACACGACGCGTGATCGTTCCGCCGGTGGCGATGCGTGGCGATCGCGAGACGCTCGATGTGGGCGGTATGAAGGTCGACGTACAATTCCTCGGGCGCGCCCATACCGGCGGCGACCTTACGGTATACCTGCCGTCTACGCGCATTCTGTTTATGAGCGAGGCCTATCTCAACCGCGTCTTTCCCGCCATGCGGTCGGCCTATCCACGTGAGTGGTTGGCGACGATCGACCGTGCACTTGCCATGAACGTGTCGCACTACATTCCGGGTCACGGATTTATCGAAACACCCGCTACCTCGCGACAAGAGCTCGTCACGTTTCGCGAAAGCGTGCGCGCCGTTATCGACGAAGTGACACGTCTGCACGCGCAAAAGCTCACGGTCGATCAGGCGATCGCGCAGGCCAACTGGGGTCCGTACGGCTCCTGGTTTCTGGCCGGCCAACAAGCCCCGATTGCGGTGCGACGCGTGTATGACGAACTGTCCGGTACCCTCAAGTGAGAACCTCCGACGTGAAAACTTCCCTTGTGGCGAGCGGCCTCAGCGTCTGCGTCATCATGCTCGGCGCCACACGCCTGCTCTCCGCGCAAGCGCTGACCAATATCGGCGCCACATCGGCCGGCACACCGGTGTTTCTTGAGCCCAAGTCCGTCTCACGGGCCGGCGGCATCGTCACGGCGACCATGCGGGTCGCGCTGAGCCCTCCGATCAAGACGTCAGGACGCGAGATGGTGAGCCTCCGCTCGACATCCATGCTCGACTGCGCGGCGCAAACCTCAGCGACCAAGGAACGCTGGTTTTACTACGACGCGAAGTTCAAAACCGAAGCCCGCCACGATACACCTGGCAAGCCCGGATACGGACCAGCCATCAAGGGCTCATTGGCCGACGTCGCGCTCAAGCACTTCTGCAAAACCCCTACGAAGAAGTAGCCGACCGCGCCTGCCTCGTTCGCGCCTCAAGCAGCGCGCCGGTCGCCGTGGCAAAGCCACCATAGTCCGGTACTTGCAATGTGGCACCGTAAAAGTGTCCGACAAGACGGAAGGTTTCGCGGATACTGAGCAGGTCGGTCAGATGTCCGACCATCACGATCGCAGCCATCTGCTCTGCGCGAGCGGCGTTGATGGCAATCACCGCAATGACCTGACCGACCATATTCACCAGCGCCGCCGCGGTGTCTTCTGCCGACGCGTTGACCGGCTCGCGCGCGACGCGTCCAAAGTTGACGGCGGTCGTGCTTGGCGGAAGTGATCCGATCGCGTCACCGACGATCTCACCAATCGTGAGATTCAATCCGGTCGCACTCCCCTTCAACGCCAGCGCATCCAGTTCGCGCGGATCCGTAATACCCAACAGGAGGCGCCCGAGTCCGACCAGCGTCCCACCGCCGACGCCGCTCCCCGTAACATGCCTGGCACCGTCCGGCGTCGCCGCGACGACGGCATTGCCAGAGCCGGCGCTGGCAACCACTGCTCGCTCAAGGCCGGCCAGCGCCAACCCTCCGCGACCGATGGCTTGTACCTCCGGCACCAGTATCAGCGGGCGCCCATCGACCGACGCCGGAAGACGCTCGCGATTCCCACCCGTGACGGCGATCCAGTCAACATCACTCGGCTGGATGGCGCCCAGCGCCAGCACCTCACGCACGCGCGCTTCGTCAGGCTGTCCGTGGCTCCGCAGCGTCCAACGGCGTGTCTCGTGCTTGTGCTGCAGGACGACATCCGTATTACTGGCGCCAAAGTCGATCGCAACGACCGCGTCGGTCAGGGGCGCGTCGGTCACGGGCGCGGTGGTCACGACCGCGTCGGTCACGGGCGCGGTGGTCATGGGCAGGGTGGAAAAAGCATCCGCCAAGGCTGCGGCCTGTGCGCGATCCGCGCAAGGCGAAGGGTGCAACGCGGACCGTGGTGGGTTTCTGCCCGAGGGCGGCGGAACTTCCTGTGCGGTGCTGCGTATTCCCGTTGTCTGTCGCGCTCGACGACGGGCGACGACCGCCCAACCATTGCTGTACATGACGACGGGCGACGACCGCCCAACCATTGCTGTACATGCCGTGTCCAATGACGTGTCTCCCGCGCCACCCTCCTGACTTGGGACTCTGAGTATGAACCTGTTTCGTGTGTGTCTCATGTGGCTACTGACCCTCGCCGCAGGCGTCGTGATGCCAACGTCACTTGCCGCTCAGGTAGACGTGATTCGCGGGAAGGTGATGTCGGTTGAGGGCGCCCCATTGTCAGGCGTGCGCGTCTCCGCCACCTCGATCCCCGGCAACGTCACCCGAACTACGCGAACCGACAGCCGAGGCGGCTTCCAAATTGCGTTTCCGGGTGGGCAAGGCGACTACATGATGGGCTACGCGCTGGTCGGCTTTGCCTTCCGGCAGTTCGAGATCAAGCGCACGGTTGACCAGGACGTATTGGTCGCCGATACGCGACTGCAAGCGATGCAACTCGACACGGTCGTGACGACCGCGCCGGTGCAGCAGCGCGTGAATCGCTACAACGCCAATACGCCCGACGTGAGCGGGACCGAACGTCAGGTACCCAACAACAACGTCCCGCCGGAAGCGCAAGGGAATCTGGCGGCGATCGCCGCGTCACTCCCTGGCGTCACGCTGTTGCCGGGACTCGATGGCGGACCGGACGGGTTTGGCGTTCTGGGGTTAGGTGCTGACGCCAACAGCACCACGCTCAACGGCCTCAACTTTGGCGCCAACGGATTGCCACGCGACGCGGCTGTGTCATCGTCGCTGACGACGTCGCCGTTCGATCCCTCACGTGGTGGATTCAGCGGCGGCAACTTGAATCTGCGCTCCGGTTCGGGATCGAACTTCGTGAACCGTGGCATGAGCATCGTGACGAACACGCCGCAAACGCAGTGGACCGACCGCGCGGCGCAGGCGCTTGGTTCGGAGTTCACAAGCATCTCCGTGGGCGGACTGACATCGGGTCCGATCAAGCTCAACAAGGCGTTCTATAACATTTCGTATCAGATTGATCACAATGCGCGCCCAAACCAAACGTTGCTGAACACAAACGTGCTTGGGTTGCAGACGTCGGGCGTGGCGTTTGATTCGGTGACGCGCTTTCTGGGGATCGTCGATCAGCGTGGCATCCCACGGCTCGCTGGCCCTGACCGACAGAGTCGCTACAGCGACAACGGCAGCATATTCGGGAGTATCGATCTGCAGCCGCCGAATGCGATCAACGGCGATTCGTACAGCATCGCCTTCAACGGTAATTTCGGCAGGCAGAGTCCGATCGGCGGCGGGGCAACGCAGTTGGCGTCGAGCTTTGGTGATCGCGTGAACTGGGGCGGCGGCGCGCAACTGCGCACCAATCGGTACTTCGGGTTGATTCTCAGTGAGTCGTCCGTTGGCGTAAACGTCTCACGCAATTATGGCGACCCGTATCTTGATCTGCCCTCTGGCCGAGTGCGCGTGAACTCGGTGCTGGATGGTGGCGCAAGTGGCGTGCAGAACCTCACGTTTGGCGGAAACCAGGGGCTGTTCGGAGAATCGCGCACGGTGGGCGCGACGGTACAGAATACCCTCTCATGGTTTGATGACGCCAACAAACATCGCGTCAAATTCACGACCGAGCTGCAATACAACGACGCGCAACAAAACCTTGCCAACAATCTGCTTGGCACGTTTTCGTTCAATTCGTTAGCCGATTTCGAGGCAAGTCGACCGGCCTCGTTCACGCGCCAACTCACCGCGCGCCAGCGCGACATCGGGCAGTATACACTCGCCCTCTCGATCGGCGATTCCTGGCGGCGCTCCCCGAACGTGCAAATCCAGTATGGCCTGCGCGCGGAGAACACGCGGTTTGTACAGACGCCGCCGTTCAATGCGGATGTACAGCAGCTGTTTGGTGAGCGCAACGATCGTGTGCCGACCCCCATCATGCTCAGTCCACGCATCGGCTTCTCGTGGACGCTCGGGACCTCCAATGACATCGCCGCGTTTACCGGGGGCTTCCGAGCGCCGCGTGCGGTGATTCGCGGCGGGGTTGGCGTCTTTACCAACGGATCGCAGGCGGGCCAGCTGGGCAGTCTGCTCGACAATACCGGCTTGCCGTCGGGCATTCAGCAATTGGTATGCACGGGATCTGCGGTGCCCATACCAAACTGGAGCGCGTATACCAGCAGCGCCTCATCGGTCCCCGATCGTTGCGCCGACGGGACCACCGGTACCGTCTTCGCCAACTCGGCGCCCAACGTCGTGCTCTTTGCCAAGTCGTTCGTGCCGCAACGTTCCGTCCGGTCCAACCTGTCGTGGCAGGGACCGATTTTCGACGCGCGCTTTTCGTTGAACACCGAAGGCACGTGGGCGCTGAACATGAATCAACAGCAGTCCATCGATCTCAACTTTCGGCCCACGCGCCAGTTTGCGCTGGATGGCGAAGGCGGGCGCCCTGTCTTCGTCGTGCCGTCCAGTATTGATCCGATTACCGGAGCCATTGCGTCGCGCGACGCGCGTGTGTCGCCGCTGTTCAACCGCGTCAGCGAACTGCGATCTGATATCTCGTCGCACACGGCGCAGCTGAGCGTGCGGCTGTCTCCCATTCAACGTTCGCCCGCAAAGCTGAGCTGGAACGGCGCCTACACGCTTACCTATGTGCGAGAGCAGGTGCCCGGGTTTCAGAGCACCGCCGGTGACCCGTTGGGCAAGGAGTGGGCGGTGGCCGCCAATGGTCCGCACCAGTTCAGTTACTCGGTGCGCTACGACTTCCTGAACTACGTGACATTCAATTGGAATGGCCAGTTCCGTTCCGGCAACGCGTTCACGCCGACCGTTGGCGGCGATATCAACGGCGATGGCTACTCGAACGATCGCGCGTTTGTTTACGAGCCGTCGACGGTTGCTGATCCGACGCTCGCGGCAGGGCTACAGCAGCTGTATGGAACGCTTCCGCGCAGTACGCGCCAGTGCCTCGAGCGCCAGTTTGGTCGCGTCGCCGAGCGGAATAGTTGCCGCGCCCCGTGGAGTTCGACGGCGTCGATGACGATGACACTCAATCGTGCGAAGTTCCGCATGCCGCAACGTGCGTCGCTCGATTTTTCGCTGTCAAACCCCCTTGGCGCTGCTGATCTGGCACTGAATGGCTCGGGCAGCCTGCGCGGATGGGGACAAGCGCCGTTTCCCGACCAATCGCTGTTTTACGTGCGCGGCTTCGACCCTACCACCAAGCGCTATACGTACGAAGTGAACCAGCGCTTCGGCCAGACTCGCCCACAGTTTCTCACGCTTCGCTCGCCGGTCACGATGACGGTGTCCATGAGGATCGATCTTGGTCCCACGCGAGAGAAACAGTCCTTGACGCAGCAGCTGGCCATTGGTCGTGCCACGGCAGGCACCCGGTTCGTCGAGAGCAGTTTCCGGCAGTTCGGCACCGGCAGCGTGCTCAATCCCATGACGCAGATTATTCGTCAGCAGGATTCGTTGCGCCTCACATCGCTGCAGGCCGACAGCATCGCGTCGATGAACCGACGGTACACCTATCGCGTGGATTCGCTGTGGACGCCGGTCGCACGGTACCTTGCCGCGCTGCCGGCGACGTATCAGCGGGAGCAAGCGTTTGACCGATACCTGCGGGCGCGGCGCGCTCAGGTCGACCTCTTGATGGGTACGGTGAAGGCGCTTGACGATTTGCTCACGCCGCAGCAGAAACGCAAACTGCCCTCGCAGATCACGCAGTATCTCGACCCGCGATTCCTGGAGTTGATTCGCAACGGCAGTGGGTTGTATGTCGGCAGTGGTGGCTCCGGTGGATTTTTCAGTGGCTTTGGCGGTGGCGGCGAATTCGTGGTGGCTCGCTGATGCGTCCTTTTCCCGGGTACCCAGCTATGCGTTGTGCGGAACGAAGTCTCGCGCTCGGTGTTGGCGTTCTGGCGTGTTTCGGGGCAGCGAGCGCGCGCGCGCAAACGGGCGGCTCGCCACCCGCGCCAACCGCTGGCGCGGCGCCATCGCCAACCGCTGGGGGACCAACCCAGGCGCTTCCGCCACTGCCGGGCCCGGCGATTCGGCGCATCGAGAGTGCGCAGTTCATCAGCACCGAGCAGCTGGGTGCGATCTCCGGCATTCGTCATTTGTCGGACGGTCGCGTGCTGCTCAACGACGGGACGCGACGCCGTCTGTTGCTGCTCGACAGCGCGCTCAGTCTCGTGAGCGTCGTGCTTGATTCGCTGACCGACGTGCAGAACGCTTACGGAACGCGCGCGGGGACAATCATTGCGTATCGCGGCGACTCGACCATGTTCATCGATCCCGCCACGCTCGCCATGCTGGTACTTGATGCGTCGGGGAATATCGCGCGCGTTCGCGCAGTACCGCGTGCGCAGGATATGAATGCGATCAGCAACCCCTCGTTCCAGTCGGGCGTGCCCGGATTTGACGCGGAGGGGCGGTTTATCTATCGCATTGCGGCAGTCGCCGCGCCGTTAGCCGTCGCACCGCCGCCGGGCATACCGTACTTCCCGTCGCCGCCGGACTCTGCGTTCATCATTGGCGTCCATCTCGACACGCGCAAGGCCGACACGTTGGGCGTCGTACGGATTCCCAAATTGGTGTACTCGTTTCGCATGGAGCCGGAAGGCTACTACGGTCTGAACGTTGTCCCGAACCCGCTCCCGCTCACCGACGACTGGGCGCTGCTTGCCAACGGGCACATCGCCTTCGTGCGCGGGCAAGATTATCGCGTGGAGTACCGCGCGCCTGGCGGCGCCATGTCGTCGTCCGATAAACTACCATTCCCGTGGGTGCGCCTGGCCGACGACGACAAAGTGCGCTTTGCCGATTCTGCCAAGGGCGTGCAGGTGGCGAACGCACAACGCGATTTTTCGACGCAAATGATTGCCTGGTCGAACCTGCTGAACAAACCCTACCCCGCGTCATTCACCGTTGCGCCAAACTATACGCCGCCTGCGGGACTACCTAAAGACTGGATCCTTCCCAAAGGCGTGGCCTTCCCCGCGAACTATGTGCCGGCGTGCCCACCAGGCGTGACGCCCCCACCGTTTGGTGCAATGCCAACTGCCGCGATGCCCGCTGGGGTGAGCGCCACTCCGGCGAGCGCTCCAGCCAGCGCAACACCCGCCGCCGCCGCGAGCGCGCCCATCAATTGCACGCAAACGTACTTCAGCGAGATGTACGGCAACGGGTATACACCACCTGCACCGACGTATCGCGCGCCCACGCTCGTCAAGGCGAGTGATCTCCCGGACTACAAGCCGCCGGTGACGCTTGGTTCGGTGCGCGCCGACGGAGACGGCAATCTGTGGGTGCGCACGATGCCTATGCGCCCGACGCCAGGCGGCACGGTCTTCGATGTGATTGACAGCACAGGCGTGATGGTCGATCGCATTCAACTCCCACCGGGTTATCAACTGGTGGGCTTCGGCGCGGGGAAGATCGTGTACCTGAGCAACCGCGACGCGCAGGGGTTGCACTTGTCGAAGGCGCGGCTCAAATAGAGCGCGCGCTGCAGACCGACGCGCGCGTGAAGCGGTGTATTGAATCACGGAGGTCACGGAGAACACGGAAGGCGTGCGCGTCAAACGATGACGCAATCAGCGAGCGCTCTGCACGATGCCACCGATGGCGCAACAACGCGCCTCCGTGACCTCCGTGACCTCCGTAATTCAAAAAGTTGTTACCGCGCGACGCTACTCACGACGCGGGTTCACAGTCACCACGCGGCTCTCCGTGCCGAAACGATCGACACTGGTCACCACCACACGCGTGGGCGGCTGCGCGTTGCCGGGCGCCAGCACCAGCGTGCGCTGCGCCGCAGGAAGGATCCAGCTCCGCCATCCGTCAACGCCCTCTGCTCTCACCGTGATCCATCGCGCCCGAGGAGACGCCACAATGCGCAACAGGCAGTCACCGCTCGAGCGCTCGCGCACGACCTCCGCTTGCGGTGCCGTGGGGACCCGCGTTGAGAGCCACGGCGACATCGGCACCAGCGCCGGCGCGCTATACAGCTCCGCGACCAATCGCTCAGCCATCGCCGCAGCGGCTGCCTGGCGCGGCGGCTGTGTGGCCACCCCGACGTTGACGCTGTCCCGCAGCGTGCCGTTCACGGGCATGAGTGCTCGCATGCTGAACAGCACGTCACCGGTCGCGGCTATCGAACTGGTGGGTGTGGTGCCCGCAGTTGTCGCGCGCGTGACGGTGGCGCGCGTCGCGGCGATTTGCGCGTTGAGCTCTCCGGGCAGCCACGTGCCACCTGCTGCCGCACGACTGGCATTGTGTCCCGGCCAGATATGCCGAGCCTTGACGTTCTCACTCAGCCACCAGTCCAACAGCACCGGATACGCCTGCGCCATCTGTGCGATGGGCCAGTACAGCTGCGGCGTGAAGTAGTCGATCCATCCCTCGCGCAGCCAGCGGCGCGAGTCGCCGTACAGTTTTTCGTGTGAGTCGAAGCCCTTGATCTGTGCGGGGTAGCCCGGGCGCCAGATCCCGAACGGGCTGATGCCCACTTTCACCCACGGCTTGAGCGCTTTCGTGCGTGCATACAGCTGCTGCACGAGCGTATCCACGTTGTGTCGCCGCCAATCGTTCAGTGCCAGTGCACCACCACGTCGTTGATACTTCGCGTAGCTCACGGCGTCCGGGAACGGGACTTCAACGCTATCCGCACCGAGCTCCGGATACGGATAGAAGTAGTCGTCGATGTGAATACCATCCACGTCATACCGCTTCACAACGTCCAGCATCACGTCGAGGGTGCGCTTGAGCACTTTCGATTCGCCGGGATCCATCCACAGATACTTGCCATAGCTACGCACCAGTTCGGGGTGCGTCACGCTGATATGCGTGCGCGCCGGCGAACCGGTCGCACTGGGATGTCTGGCCCGGTAGGGATTGAACCATGCGTGCAATTCGAGCCCGCGCGCATGCGCCTCGCCCACGGCAAACGTGAGTGGATCGTAGTACGGCTCTGGCGCGCGGCCTTCGACACCGGTGAGGTACGCCGACCACGGTTCCAACGGCGAGGCGTAGAGTGCGTCGGCAGCGGGCCTGACTTGCAGCAGCACGGCGTTCAAGTTGAGCGCCCGTGCCCGATCGAGAATGGCCAACAGCTCTGCCTGCTGCGCGAACGCCGAGAGGCCGGGCTTGGAGGGCCAGTCGATGTTGGCGACACTCGCCACCCAGGCGCCTCGAAACTCACGTTGCAACGTGGGCATGCCGTTTGGCGTTTGAGCGCGCGTTGTGTTCGCTGCAACAGTCGCCACGAGTGCGAACGCCACGAGGGCACGTCGCCGAAAAAGCATGACACCGAACCTGGTCAGTGAGGAAACAACACGGGAGACGCCAACCGTGTGGCAGTCTCCCGTGTTGTATCAACCATCCCGGTAGCAGGCGATGCCGTCACCACCGGTACAACCCGCAGCCAGCTTACTTCGCGCGAGCGGCGGTGAACGGGAAACCACCCATGCCAACCGCTTCAATCACGCCGGCCATGTTGTCTTTGTCCTTCATGGCGCCGGCGATCTGCAGCGAGAGCTGCTGTCCGCCCATGTCGAGTGAGAGCGCAATCTTCACCGAGTCGCCCTGCACCATACCCGCGACCGGCGCCTTGCCGATCTCGGAGGAAAACTCGCCGCTGATCGTGTCACCCTTTTGCGTCAGCATGAGCTGCGATGCCATCGGACCCTGCGGGCCTTCGACGTTCACATTCCATGTGCCGGAAACATCGGCGAGGATGCGTTGCGCGGTGGCGGTCGCAGCGCTGAGCACCACGGCGGCGATAACGGAGAGCTTGGCGAAACGTTTCGTGGTCATGGTCGGTCCGAAAAAAGGAGGGGTGCCTGCCCGGACTCAGCGGGATCGCCGAGCGACGAGTTCTATTTCAACTTGCGCGTTCAACGGCAGTCCGGCAACCGCCACGGTCGTGCGCGCTGGGTAGGGAGCCGCGAACCGAGTCTGGTAGGCCCGGTTCATGGCGGCGAAATTCGCCATGTCTGTAAGATACACGTTGCATTTGACCACGTCATCCATGGTCAACCCGGCGTCCTCCAGGACCAGCTGGAGGTTGTCAAAGGCCCGGTGGGTCTGGACTTCGACATCTCCTGATACCAACTGCCCCGTTGCAGGGTCCACCGGGGTCTGCCCGGACAGGAAGATCTGGTCACCCGACCAGACGGCGTGGGAGTACGGTCCCAGGGCGGCGGGGCCGCGCGGGCTTGGTGCGGGGATACGGGGCATCAGCGAGGTCCTTGGCGCCGAGTAGGGCGCCTGCAGTGAGTGGGCGTCTGACGACTTCCTGGGGGTTGATCGGACTTCGCTGAAGTTACCTTCGTACGGGGCCAACGCATCGAAGTTGCAGCGGTCAACGCTACCGAATGACGACGAGTCGGCCGACGCGCTGGCCTGAGACCCTGTCAGATCCCACCTGTACAGTGCACCAAGTCGCCTCGCGCATCGTTCCTCCGCTCGCTGGCACCGTTCTGGAAATCCACGATCAGGACTCTGACTGTGAACGATCGATCAATGAATTTTCGAACACGCTATCTCCACGAGCTCGCGCGAATCGGCCTGAATGACGCGACCTGTCCGTACGCCGGCATGGCGACCGGGAGCGATGCGGCCGCGGAGCGATTCCTCGCCCACCTTCAACAACTCAGTCCCGGGGCCACGTGGCGCGACGTGTTTCCCGACATGCCAGCGCACTGGGATCTCGCTGACCCGCGGTCGCGGACCGACCCGCCAGACGAACGGCCACTCGGCCCCTTCGACTATCCAGATCCGCCGCGCGGCATGGCGGTGATTGCCGTGCACGATGGACCACTTGAGGAGGCCGCTCCACACGCCGCCCTACACGCGGCCCTTGAACGCGTCCCGACAGCGCATCGCGGACGTTCTTCCCGACCTGCCGGGGATCGGCAACCCGTACATCCAGCGCTACGAGCGCGGTAACGAACCGCGCGATGACGAGGAGGAGGATGACGAGAACGAGGTGGGAACCTTGCCCTGATGCGGTTCGTGTCGATGCAATGCGATGATACTCCGTGCGACATTGGACCGCTTGACTCGGCACTTCCCGTACGGTACATATACATGTACGTTTGAACTTTCGCTTTGGAGACATCCGTGACACCGTCAACACCATCGTCTGCACTCCCCGTCCTCCCGCTCACGGAGGCGCGCACGCAACTCTTTCGTCTGGCCGAAGATGTGTTGTCGGGTCAGGTCGATCGTGTGCGCCTGACGCACCGGAGCCAGCCGGACGACCTGCTCCTGATGCGTGCGTCTGCCGTCGCGCAGCTCGAGCGCGAACTGGCAGATTTGCGCAGCCGCATCGCACCCGAGGTACGTCCATTGTCCGGACTTGGAACGCTGTTGGTCAGCGATGCGGCACTGCTCGCCGACATCGCCGCCGCACGAGCCAGCCACGCCTCGCATGGTGAACGCACACGGGGCGAGCTCGCTGCGGGGCTGCATTACCCAAGCGCACGTCCCAGAATGGCACAGGTGGCCGAAACCACGACGAAGAGCGCCTCGAAAACCAGGGCGGCGGCCGCGACCACCACCTCACGGCGCAAGGCAGCACCGCGTCGCCCGGAGCGCTGACCAATGGCCGGTAGCGCTCCTCGGCACGCGGTGCTCGATACCCACGCGGTGATCTGGTGGCTCACTGGCCGCAAGCGCTCAATGGGGCGTGCGGTCCGCGGATTCGTGGAGCGCGTCGATGCCGGCGATGCGGTCGCCCACGTCCCGAGCCTGGTGCTGGTCGAACTCAGCGAGGCCATTCAGCGCGGCGTGTTTTCGCTCGGTGAGCCGTTCGACGTGTTCATGCAGCGCATGGAGAACACCCCGTCCCGCTATCGTGTGGTGCCACTCGACGCGGCCGTCGTTACGCGATCACACGCGCTGCACGCGATTCCTGAGCGTGGTGATCGATTGATAGCGGCCACAGCGCAGCACCTTGGGCTGCCGTTGTTCACACGAGATCCGGCGATCGCGCGCGTGGTAGGGCGCGACGTGCTCTGGTAGGCGGTGCGGGCGTGAGCGCATCGGGGCAGACCCACTGGGGCTGTCGGGCCGCTGTCAGAGGCAGCCTGCGGTCGCGGCGGCGGGCGTCCCGCCGCGCTGAACGTCGGCGATGTCTTCAGCTACGCGCCGGCGAAATCGCGTGGCGCGCCGCTGCTCTTAAAGGGCGACCGACTTCGCGCAGACCGACCTACAACCCGCGGCGAGACGCTGAACACCCACTTCACTCCGCTACCGAAATCAGTGGCTGTCCCGCCGCCTTCCGCTTGGCATTCAGCCCCGCCAACCGCGTCGTACGCAACGCATTCCACTGCGGCAGCACCAATGCACCCTGCGCCCGCGCCGCAGCGCACGCCGCAATCTGCACCGCCGTCGGCGCGACGTCGGCATTCTGCATGGCCATCGCCGCCGTCAGCATCGCATTGCTGACCGCTTCGAGTGACGGCGTGCTGGTCGCACCAGCGGGTCCACGACGACGCGCGCGCACGTTCCGCACCTGCGCCGAGCTGGGGGCAAGCGCTTCAAGGTCGGCCTTGAACGCGTCTACATCAGCGCCCGACATGGTGCCAAGCTGCGTGATCAGCGCACGAGCCTGACCAAACGCACGGTGCGTGGCAACGGCGCCGTTGTACATCTCGGCCGACAGCGACGCGAGTTGGCTCAGTCCAGGCGGCGTCGTCCTTACGCGTGGATCCATAGCCAGCGTCATGGGCTGCGTGGTGGTCTCACCGTCTACGGTCAACCGCACGGTGTAGTTGCCCATCGGCGCCCAGGGCGCGTTCACCAATGGATACGTGCGATACGGCACGGCACCAGGCGCGTCGTCATCGCCGACGGGCACGGCATCGAGTGGATCAACGGGATCGTAGTGCAGATCCCAGCTGAACCGATGCATACCGGCCTTGGCCGATACAACGATCGGTTGCGCGGGCCAGTACAGCGGCAAGCCACAGAATGGCGCCGACGGCGTTCTCTGACACACTTTGTCGTATGCCATCCGATCGAGCGCGGGATGCGGATTGAGCACGGAGTCGACGCTGGTATATTTGCGCACGACCTTGCCCGCCGCGCTCAGAATTTCCAACGTCACCGGTGACGAGGCGTTGCGCGGCAGATAGTAATCGATCACGCCGCCCGGCAGAGGATTCTCACCGGCCGGCATTTCGGGAGGCCACGGCGTAGGATCGTTGGTGCCGAAGCGAATACGCACGGCCGGTGCTGGCCGGAACAGGAAGGCCTTGCCGGCCGTCTTGGCCGCTTGCGCCGCGGCCGCCTGACGCAGTGGCGTCACGTTGTCCAGAATCCAGAAGCCGCGACCGTGTGTTCCGGCAATCAAGTCGGCGCACATGCACACGCTGTCATCCTTGATCCGGATATCGCGCACAGAGATAGGGGGCATGTCGTTCTTGAGCGACTGCCAGTTGTCTCCGTCGTTAAACGAGACCCACACTTGCAGGTCCGTGGCCGCATACAGCAGGCCTTTCACGCGTGGATCTTCGCGGATGGAATTCGACACCGCGCCGGAAGAAATGCCCGTATTGATTTCGGTCCACGTTTTTCCACCGTCGTGCGTGCGATAGAAATGCGGATTGAGATCATCAAGGCGCAACGTATTCGCGGCGATGTACGCGGTCTGCGTATCAAAGTGTCCGGCGTCCAGATTGAAGATGCGCGTCCACGGTTTGATGCCGGTCGGCGTGACGTTCGCCCACGTGGCGCCACCGTTCGTGGTGCGCTGCACGTTGCCATCGTCGGTGCCGGCCCATATCACAGCAAGCGACCGTGGTGATGGCGTCAGCGCCGTGATCGAACCCATCGGCGCCGGCGTGACGCTGCGTGCGTACTTGCCGGCAGTTGCCGGCACGGCCCACGTTTGACGGGTGAGATCAGGACTGATGCGCGTCCAGCTCTGCGCGCGATTGATCGACTTCCACACGGCGTTCGATGCGTAGTACAGCGTGGTATTGTCGACCGGTGACCAGTGCAACGGCATGGTGCGCACGTTGCGATTGTAACTCTCCCCATTGGGCCCCTTCGCGCTCATATCGGGGCCCACCTGCGATGACTGCGCCGAACGCCGGTCGTACAACGACACGCCGCTCCGCTGGCTGCCGAACACCTTATCGGGATCTTTCGGATCGGAGGCGGCGATGCCGTACTCCTGAATGTTGACGGGATGCCAGTCATTGAACGAAATGCGTCCGTCCATCGAACGACTTATCACGCATGCCGAGCCGGAGTCCTGTTGGCCACCGCAGACACGATAGGGGAAATGCATGTCTGTTGATACGTGGTACATCGCGGCCGTGGGCTGGTTATACCAGTTGCTCCAACTCGCGCCACGATTGGCCGACACCACACCGCCCTGATCTGCGACGGCAAGAATGATGTCTGGATTCAACGGATTGATCCACGTTTTCTGATAGTCGTCGCCGCCCGGCGCTCCGCGCACCGCAGACCAGTTCAATCCAGCATCTTCGGTTCGCCAGAATACAGTTGACGAACTGTAGACCACACGTTCGTTCGTGGGGTCGACCACGAGAGTGGGCAGGTCGCCACCGCCGATGCGTGCCAATGGGCGTGGGTCGGGCGTGCCTCGCGCGCCGCGTTCCGTCGCATGCGCCACAAGCTGCCAATGCTCGCCGGCATCGGTGGACGTATAAAAGCCAACGGGGCCGGAGGCTCCGGGAGGACCACTCGCGGCGGCGCCGGCGGCCATCGCATATAACCTGCGTGGGTTGGCAGGCGCCAGCGCGATGTTAGCCTGCAAGATATTCGGCAGCCCGTCGGTGAGCGGCTTCCACGTGGTGCCGCCATCGACTGACTTGAAGACCCCGTTGCCACCGCCACCGAAACCCTGGCCCTCGATGAAACTCTGCTGCTGCTGCCAGAGGGTGGCGTACACGATGTCGGGATTCGATGGATCGATGCGCACGTCGTTGCCACTCGTGTATTCATCTTTGTACAACACTTTCTGAAACGAGGCGCCACCATCCAGCGAACGGAAGATCCCACGTTCGTCGTTTGGTCCGTACGGATGTCCCAGCACCGCGACAAAAAGCCGGTTGGGATTTTTCGGGTCGACATCGATATGCGCGATCATTTGCGATTGACGAAGACCAAGATGCGTGAATGTGGCGCCGGCGTCGCTGGACTTGTACATCCCGTCGCCAACAGCGAGATCCGGTCGAATGATCCCGGCGCCCGAGCCCACGTAGATGATCTTCGGATCGGACGGCGCCACGGCGATCGCGCCGATGGATCCGGTCGATGCTTGATCAAAGATCGGCGTCCAGTTCGACCCGTAGTCGGTGGAGCGCCACATACCGCCATTGTCGAAGCCGATGTAAAACGTATTTGGCTGCGTTGCCACTCCCGAGAGGGCGCGGGCGCGACCGGCGCGCATCGGCCCGATATGCCGCCAATGCATGGCGGAATACAGATCGGCGGCTTGGGCAACGCAGATGGCGCCTGGCGCACCAACGAGCGCGGCACACAGCGCTGAGCGAAGCAATACGTGGGGCACCGTTAGGACTCCTGAGGGAAGGGTGACGAAAAACTTACCTCCCCATCGCAGCAGTGAACAGAGCCGCAGGCGCGCGGCCGATCCCCCGTGATGACGCGCGTTCGATGGCGCGCCCGCTGCTCCGGCGACGCGCCATCGACACTGATCCGCTTAGAAGTGGCGGCCGACGTTTCCAAGCTGCAACGTGGTCGCGCCAACGAAATCCCCGTTCGTCGGATGTTTGATGTTCCGCTCATTGCCTCCTGAGCCCATCTCGAACTCGTAGCTGCGATCACCCATGTTGCAGCTCATGCTCAATTCCACGATCTTCGATTCCTGGGCGCCGCCTTTGTTGACGGTCCAGTCGGTGTAGTTGTTCCACTTGTTCCACAGACCATTTCTGATTTTCGACTTTGACTGACCCAAGTGAACAACCACCGCCTTGTCGCTGCTGTTGGTGGCGATCAGCGTAAGGTTGCAGCCGAAGACGCCGTCATTGAAGAAGCGGAATGTGGACGGCGACGTTGGCGCCGGTGCCGGCGTGGCTGACGTCGTTGATGCGGCCAGCAACGACATGGTGGCGACGGCCGCGGCGAGACGTGTGATGCGAGGCATGTGCTTCTCCTGAAAGTGGGTGGGTGCAGTACGGTCGATGCGCTCCATCATCATCGCCGCTGCACTTCGAGGCGACGTTCTGCAGAATTTTTGGACATTGCGCGTACGATTCATCTTTTAGGGCGCATTCCGGATCTCTCCGTTGCACGGGGCCGTTCGC
>Ga0105044_10001084_pt1 | contig 35612 bp, 26 predicted proteins | sample MAT01_FD_78092 | JGI IMG/M metagenome (GOLD analysis project Ga0105044, IMG submission 78092) | Freshwater microbial communities from Lake Fryxell liftoff mats and glacier meltwater in Antarctica - MAT-01 | ecosystem: Environmental > Aquatic > Freshwater > Ice > Liftoff microbial mat | place...
GTCCGCTACCTGCTTTCACAAGCAAACTGTCCACATGACCGTGATAGCAGCCTTCGAATTTGATGATCTTATCTCTTCCGGTGTATCCGCGCGCCAGACGAATGGCGCTCATCGCTGCTTCGGTTCCACTGCTCACAAAACGAATCATTTCAACGTATTTGTGATTGCTCAATATGAGCTCACCCAGTTCATTTTCCAACTTTGTAGGTGCACCAAAACTGCTGCCTTTGGCCACCGTTTCCTGAACAGCCTTGACCACATGCGGATTTGCGTGACCATGAATAAGCGGACCCCACGACGTACAAAAGTCCAAGAACTTATTGCCATCTTCATCCCATATCCACGGGCCTTCGCCACGCGCAATAAAGAGCGGAGTGCCACCCACTGCCTTGAAAGCGCGGACAGGTGAATTCACCCCACCGGGGAAAAGTGTAAGTGCTTTGGCAAAAAGTGCTTCTGACTTGGATCTATTCATTCGGCAAAAGTAGTTGTGTAGAACACATCACAACAGTTCCAACTTCTCATAGGTTCATCGTTCCCGATTGGCAAAAAACACCGAATATTGCGCTAATCATGACTTTTGAATACTCTCACGCCTTTGCGCAACAACTGGATGATGCTGATCCGCTTCGCTCGTTCAGAAATGAATTTTTCTTTCCTGCTCACGAAGGAAAAGACGTGCTCTATTTTACCGGGAATAGCCTAGGGCTTCAACCTAAAGGCACGCGCGAATCGGTACTCTCCGAATTAGAGGATTGGGCCAAATGGGGCGTTGAAGGCCATTTTCACGCACGTCGTCCTTGGTATTCATACCATGAAATACTCACCGAGACGTCTGCAGCAATTGTAGGTGCCAAGCCTTCTGAGGTGGTTGTGATGAATCAGCTTACTGTTAATCTTCACTTGTTGCTCATCTCGTTTTACCGGCCAGAGGGCAAGCGCAAAAAAATACTCTTCGAATACAAACCTTTTCCCTCGGACCACTACGCCTTCGAGTCACAGGCACGCCTGCACAACTTTCTACCCAATGAAGTGCTCGTAGAAATGCAGCCGCGCGATAGTGAGTGGAATCTGAGAACAGAAGACATCGTAGCAAAAATCCACGAACTGGGCGATGAATTGGCGTGCGTCTGCTTTGGCGGAGTGAATTATTTCACCGGACAATATTTTGATCTCTCTGCAATCACTCAGGCCTCGCACCAAGTTGGAGCGACCTGTGGATTTGATCTGGCACATGCCGCCGGCAACGTGCCTGTGAAATTGCACGACTGGGGAGTAGACTTTGCATGTTGGTGCAGTTATAAATACCTCAACAGCGGGCCCGGCGGAGTAGCGGGTGCATTTGTGCATGAGCGCCATCATCACAACCGCGAACTTGTGCGACTAGCGGGTTGGTGGGGACATAATAAAGAAACCCGTTTTCAAATGGCACCGGGTTTCGATCCGATTCCATCTGCCGAGGCCTGGCAACTAAGCAATGCCCCGATTCTCAGCATGGCAGCCCACAAAGTTGCGCTCGATCTTTTCAAAGGCGCTGGCATAGAGGCGCTTCGGGAAAAGTCGGAAAAGCTCACTTCCTTCCTTGAATTCGTGATTCACGAGGTGAGTAAATTATCGGATGTGCAAATGGAAATCATCACACCGACAGATCCCTCGGCGCGTGGCTGTCAGCTCAGCATCGTCGTACCCGGATACGATCGGTCCATCGTCCGGAAACTAGCGAAAAATGGCATTATTGTCGACTGGCGTGAGCCTAACGTGATTCGCATGGCGCCTGTGCCTTTGTACAATTCATACACAGACATCATTAGCTTTGGCAAAATCTTCCAAACCATTCTCTGAGTTATTATGCCACTAAAAAAATTCGCTGTGATAGGCGCCGGACGTTATGGAAGAGAAATCTGTGCTCGTCTTGCTGCCCAAGGTGCAGAAGTATTTGCATTCGATGTGAGCGATGAAAAGATTGAAGAGGTGAAAGATGTTGTGTCGCTGGCCGTTTCACTTGACTCTACCGATAAGCGGGCATTGCGTGCGAACAAGATCGAAGACATGGATGCGGTAATTATCGCCATTGGTGAAAACTTTGAAGCGACGGTACTTACGGCAATCAACCTCATCGACCTAGAAGTAAAGCGTGTGATTGCGCGTGCCAGTGGCGAAACACAGCGACGCATTCTCGAAAAAATTGGTGTAGAAGAGGTTCTTTCTCCTGAAAGCGAGGTGGCTGGAATCATCGCAGAAAAGCTAATCAATCCAAGCATCACCGGATTTCTGCGTCTCCCTGATGGCTACGAAATTGCAGAAATCAAATGTCCGAAAGGCATCGTAAACCGCACTCTGGAGGACATCAACCTTCGCGATAAATACGGACTCACGCTGGTGACTTTAAAACGCCGATACGAAACCGGCGAAAACGAAGAGGGTGAAATGAACACCGAAGAACACATTATCGGTGTTCCTAAATCAGAAACAGTGATCTACGAAAGCGATACACTCGTTGTATTTGGAACGCTCCGCGACGTGAAGCGATTTATTGAAATCAACGAATAATCGAAAACTCTTCGAGAGTTTTTCAAAACGAAGAGAGCTTGCGAAGGATGTACAATTAACGCACGAGCGTGACGTGTCCGTCAAACTCCACTTGTTCTGAAAGCGCACCATTCTCGTCCAGGAAACGAACAGCCACGCGATAGGCGTAAACGCCAGGCTCGGCGAAATGCGTGCCGTTCCGACGCTGTCCGAGCCATGGGCGATTGATGTCGGTGCTTTCGAAAAACAACTCGCCCCAACGGTTCCATATCTGTACTTCGTACGCGATAATGTTTTCTCCTTTCACAAACCACACTTCATTGATGCCATCACCATCCGGTGAGAAGGCATTTGGAATGTAGATGCTGCCCGGACATTGCTCCTCTATTAAAATTCCATAAACGGCCTGACAGCCGAAATCAGAACTGATCAACACATTAACGAAACCAGGGCCTGGAGCTTGAATCACTTGACCTGTAGAACCCGTAGACCAGAGGTATGTGTATCCTGGATTTGATGCATCCAACTCCAAAATGTAAGGTGGAAATCCAAAGCAAAACTCAGTCTCTTCAGCAAATGGCCGCACAGGTTCTGGATTGAAAATAATGTTCACTCCATCAGTGGTTTCGCAAAAACCATTGCTAATAGTAACTTCATAAAAGTCGGATTCAGTGACCTCGATCTCTGAAGTGGCTTCTCCGTTGGACCATACATAAGTGAAGCCTGGTAACACGTCCACCGGAACGATGGTGTGAGTTTCGCCCTCACAAAAAGCTCGCGCAGGACCTAATTCTACTTCCGGGTAGCTAAAGACATTAATTTCTACCTCATCAGAGGAAACACATCCGAGAGGACTTGTCACCACTACGCTATAAATTCCTGATTGATTGACCGTAATAGCAGGACCTGAATCTGAATTGCTCCATACGAACGTGTAGTCTGCGGGCCATCCAGTATTTAAAATGGCTGACTCATCATCACACATGTCGATATCCGGACCAAGGTCAGTGGTTTCGACCACATGCGTCACTTCCACGGTGTCTGTTACTGTGCAGCCCGCAGTGGTAGTAGCTGTAACAGTCAGAGTAGTGGATGCATTCTGCGTCAGTGTCACGTTCTGCTGGTTGGGCGCGCTTACCATTAGAGCGGGCGACCATGACCACGTCAGCACACCGAGGTAATTTGTACTTGTAGTGATCGGAAGCCCAAGTGTGGTGCAATTTACAATTTCATCTGGCTGGGCATCCACTATAAAAGACGGCTGCACTGTAACTGAAACAGTCTCTGTTAACTCGCAACCAGAAGGCTCGTGAATGGCCACAACTGTAAACGTGGTTGAAGAAGTTGGAGTAGCTGTCGTGCTTGCTGCATTTGGATTGGCTATTTCGGCCGATGGCGACCATGCGTAGGTAATGTCTGCACCGTTGCCTGCTACCAACGCACTCAACGTAATTTCATCTCCTGCACAAATAGCATCATCGCTGATGGCAGCGTCAAGATCAAGCAACGTGTTTACCGTCACTTCCACTTCTGCTTCCTGCACACATCCCTCCTCTGAGGTCACCACTACTGTATAGGTTGTAGTGACAATCGGAGTAACCGTAGGTGTAGGGGTGAGTGCACCAGTAATCGCCACATTAGGTGTCCAGGCAAACGTATATGACGACAGAACTCCTGAGTCAGGTATGGCTTCCAATTGCACTCCCTGAATATCGCACAGAGCTATGTCTTCACTGAGTTCAAGTTCGAAAGGTTGTCCCACGATTACATTGACAGAATCGATGTACGAACATCCATTCTGAGGATCGGTCATTTCCACGTAATACATGGTGGTAAGCGACGGAGATGCCAATACTTGCGCGGCATCATCTAGATTTAATCCGGAAGAGGGTGTCCAGGTGTAGGCGAAATCCTCTGTGCGAACCACGCCGATGTAGGTATTATCCAACACCCAATTATCCTGACCATTTACAAAAGCACCTAGCTGTCTCCAGCGGAAACGAGTTGTTGCCGACTGCGCAGCAGCTGGAATAGTTTCTGCTATTGAAACAAAATCAGGGTATGACGATTCAAAATACGTTTGAATCAGTGTGAAGTTGACTCCATTAGTGGAGTATTCGAGCACCACATTATCACCGGGTTCGGCGTTATCACATGGTGCAATTCCGTTAGCTATTTTCAAAGAGAAATATATCGTTCCTCCATCTATGCAATCAATAGGTAAAGTGGTAGCGCTGCGATCTCCGGTGCCGTTGAAGTACAGTGCGTTTCCGGAAACTACTCCACATACATTGCTTTCCGAGCCATTGTTGACGTCCGCCCAATCGCCCCAGGATACACCGGGATCGAAATCATCTGACCACACTTCTGCCTCGGTCATAACGCTGATTTCCACCGCATCACCCACGCAAAACAAAGCTTCTTCCGGTATCGCGCTAAACTGTGTGACATCTCCATCTACCACTGTAATAGCCAAGCTTCCGGTATTGAATGCACAACCAGTGGGAGTCGAGACGAGCACCGAGTATGTAGTCGATTGCAAGGGCGTAGCCACCGGATTAGCGCTCGATGGGTTATCGAGACCGCTTGATGGCGTCCACTGATAAGTGTAAACCGCCGAAGAAGGAAGTGCATTCACTCCGAGTTGCACGCTTTCGTACTGGCAGATCGAGGTATTTCCCGGAAAAACAGTAATCGCTGGTGGCTCAGGAACTTCTACTGAGAAGTAAAAAGACTCTTCACAGCCGGATACGAATTCACTTCCCACTCCAACATATATTCCATTCTCAATTGGAAATGGAACTTCGTATTGATAGCCTTCTAAAAGGATTGTTTCGGGATCGGTATAATTGTACCAATAGGGATTGGAGAAATTACCTGCAATTTCCAAAATAACGGCATCATTGGAGCAAATCGCCTCGTCGATGATAATGGGAGGAACGGGACTAAACGATCCTACTGAATAGGCATAACTCTCCGCATCGCCATTTCCATACACATATCCCGTAACACCGCCCCCGGGAGCGTCAAGCAAGTGGCTACCTGCTGTGATTTCAAATCCAACCCACAACTGAGCCGCACAACCCGGAAAATCCTGAAATAACGCAGGATCTATGGTAACACCATCCAATGTAACGTTGCCAAGATCGGCTGCATCGATCACCAGATTGAGGTAATGGCTCGTGATCACGGTTGATTCTACCGTACTGAATGTAATGTTGTCAATTTTCTTGGCCACATCGTCAACAACTAGCATGGCAGGGTCACCATTTCCACCGCATGAAATTCCTTCCATGTATTGAATCACGGCGACAGGAAGGTTCGCATTGATGCAATGTGGATCAGTCTCATACTGGTACTCATTGAACTGACCCGCATTCAGAATAAATGGCGCGCCCCCATCAATACTGATGGAAGTTCCGTTCTGACTAGCTACAATGCGATACGTGTAATTGGCCTCGGCGACAGCATATCCGGGATTCAATACGAACACAAATGGAGTAATGAAATACTCGGTGCCCCACAATTCTACCGGAAAATTTTGCTCGTAAATATGGTCACATGCGATACATCCACTGGGAATATTCGTGCATCCGGCGCCGCTGAATACGGCGAATGGCCGACATGCACCACTGGCTGCTGTGCCCCGCACGATGGTCCCCGTAAGATCCAATCCGGGACCGGAAAAGACTTGATACGATTGGCCTTGATCCAATGCAACAGTGAAAGGCACACCAGCGGCATTGCCTCCAGCAGTCGCAACAGATGGAATGATTTCAATTTCGGTACCGTCTTCGGTAGCTACTACGAGCAACTCTGAGTCCCATGGCGTAAGTCCGGGGTAAGAAGCCACCATGTAATTTGTACTTAAGGTCGGTGTAGGCAAAATCTTCGTTCCATCCGCAGTGTAGGGATTGAAACTGATGGCAAAAACGGCTACGGTATCTTGTGTTTCCACATGCACTCCGCGGCCTTCCACCAATTGATTGGTGTACATCTCCGCCACGCTATTTGGAATGGTCACGGTTGTAGTGGTATTTGGTACCACATTAAAGGCTTGTGTCCAAGCTTGACCGGGAACGGTCACCGTCCCAGTGGTTGCTACGTCCGATACAATGAACAGATCAAGAGATTCGCCGACTTCGGTTTCATAATTTTTCATGAACCCCAGCCAGAAATCCTTGCCCTTGGTGGGCGTTACGCCTTGCGCAAATGCGCCTGCAGATAAGCTCAACAGAAAGACCATCAAAGGGCAGAAACGCAGGGAAAAAAGTAGTGATTTTAACATAATAGGGTGGTGAGCCGTTCAATAAAGACCTTGCAACCAACTACAAAGTTGCTTTGAATCCCGACGAATCTCAATAAAAAACCGCCTTAAATACGATCCTAAGGCGGCTTTTGTTTCGATAGACTGGCTTTTGATTACTCGGCCAGAATGATGACTTTATTCTGAAAAACCTCTGCAGTCCCGCCTTTAACGTCAAATCGGTGCTCCTTTCCGGTCTCATCCTTGACCCGGACAACTCCTTTGCGGAGACTCGAAATGAGCGGGGCGTGATTGTTCAATACACCCAAACCCCCGTCGCTGCCAGGAAGGTACACGTAGGTAGCCTTGCCCTGATAGAGCGTGGATTCGGGGGTGATGATTTCGACCTGCATGGCTTATCGTTCTTCGTTTTTTGGCTTAATTGTTCACCTGTGCAAGCATCTTCTTACCTGCTTCGATGGCTTCCTCGATGGTTCCCTTCAGGTTGAAAGCCGACTCTGGGTACTCATCACATCCTCCATCGAGGATCATGTTAAAGCCCTTGATCGTTTCTTCAATCGGAACGAGAACTCCGGGGATACCGGTAAACTGCTCTGCCACGTGGAATGGCTGCGACAGGAAGCGCTGCACTTTACGTGCGCGGTAAACGGCCTGCTTATCCTCTTCCGACAATTCATCCATACCAAGAATGGCGATGATATCCTGAAGCTCCTTATAACGCTGGAGAATACTCTTCACACGCTGCGCGCAACGGTAGTGCTCTTCACCCACAATTTGTGGCGTGAGAATACGTGAAGTAGAATCCAATGGATCTACCGCAGGATAGATACCCAACTCGGAGATTTTACGACTCAATACGGTAGTAGCATCCAAGTGAGCGAATGTGGTCGCTGGAGCTGGGTCAGTCAAGTCATCCGCAGGAACGTAAACGGCCTGAACGGAAGTGATCGATCCACGCTTGGTGGAAGTGATACGCTCCTGCATGGCACCCATCTCTGAGGCCAGTGTAGGCTGGTAACCTACTGCAGATGGCATACGGCCAAGAAGTGCGGACACCTCTGAACCTGCCTGTGTGAAACGGAAGATATTGTCGATGAAAAACAGGATATCACGACCACCTGATTTCTCATCTCCGTCGCGAAAATATTCTGCTACTGTCAACCCAGAGAGTGCTACACGAGCGCGTGCTCCGGGAGGTTCATTCATCTGTCCAAACACAAGTGTAGCCTGGCTTTCAGCCAATGCCTTCATATCTACTTTGGACACGTCCCAGTCGCCTTTCTCCATTCCATGAACGAACGCATCACCATACTTGATAACGCCTGACTCGATCATTTCACGTAGAAGGTCATTTCCTTCTCGGGTACGCTCTCCAACACCAGCAAACACTGACAAACCTGTATATGCTTTTGCAATGTTGTTGATCAATTCCATGATCAATACGGTCTTACCCACACCGGCACCACCGAACAATCCGATTTTTCCTCCTTTGGAGTAAGGCTCGATCAAGTCGATTACTTTAATACCGGTCAAAAGAACTTCCGCAGAAGTGGTGAGATCTTCGTAGCGGGGAGCGGGACGGTGGATAGGATATCCGCCTTCGTTGCTCACTTCTCCGATACCGTCAATCGCTGTTCCTACTACGTTGAAAAGACGACCCTTAATCTGATCTCCTGTAGGCATAGTGATGCTCTGACCGGTGGTTACCACTTCGGCACCGCGCTGCAGACCTTCAGTGGCATCCATGGAGATGGTGCGCACTGTATCTTGTCCCACGTGCTGTTGGCACTCAAGTATGATTTTATGTCCGTCCGTCCGCGTAGCCACAAGTGCATCAAGGATGTTGGGGAGCTTCTGACCGGCCGGGAAGGTTACGTCAACCACTGGACCGATGATCTGGGCGACTTTTCCAATTGTTTGAGACATGATTCTGGGTTTGTTTTTCCGGGCGCGAAAGTACATCCCGGTTGTCACTTAAAAAAATGAGATATGAACTTTATTCCGCGAGCCTGTCCAATCCACCCCGTCATATCTTCTAACTTGGCCGCCAATGCGGAAGACATTCGTTTCGAACCTCCTTCTTCTGGTGGCGGTAAACCTGCTGGTCAAACCGTTCTATATCCTCGGAATTGAGACGGAAATTCAAAACCGGACCGGTCAAGAGGTCTTCGGGAGCTATTTCGCCCTGATCAATTTTTCATTTCTCCTGAACATTATCCCCGACATGGGGATCACCAACTGGAACACCCGAAATATTGCCAGCAAACCCACATTGCTCGCTACTCATTTCCCCATGCTGCTTTCACTGAGAGCCTTGCTGAGCATGGCCTATCTCCTTATTATTGCGGTATGCAGCGTATCCTTTGGATATACCAAAGCACAGATTGGTATACTGATGCTTCTCGCCTTCAATCAGGTGTTAGTTTCAATTATTCAATACCTGCGTTCCAACCTCGCTGGGCTGCATCTTTTCCGTCAGGATAGCTTGATTTCGGTGCTTGACCGCACCATTTTGGTGCTGATCATGGCACTCGCATTATGGATGCCGCGCTTCGCAAATCGCCCTTTCCACATTGAATGGCTCGTGTGGGGCCAAACATTATCCTATGGAATTACATTGATCGTCGCATTCGTGCTGGTGATGCGGCGAACAGGAGGACTTCGACTGGACTGGAACCCTTCATTTATCCGAACAGCCTTAAAAGAGAGCTTTCCTTTCGCGCTTCTCATTCTGGTTTCTCAAATCGTGCTGCGCGCCGATACGGTCATCCTCGAACGTTTAAACGGCGCAGCCAGCGCCGGAAACTACGCAATGGGGTTTCGCTTTTTTGATGCACTTACTATGATCTCGTTTCTCTTCGCCGGACTGCTACTCCCCATGTTCAGCAGGATGTGGTCGAATAAAGAACCGCTCTCCTCCTTGCTCGGATTATCGCTTCGACTCATGGCTGCAGGAGCATGGATGACGCTCACTGCTGCAATATGTTGGAGAAGCGAGATTCTGCATCTCTTCTATGACAACCCGCAACCGGAGGCAATAGAGTCTTTTGCGTATCTCATGATCGGCTTCGCAGCCTTTTCGCTGCAATACATCTTCGGGACTTTGCTCACCGCCATTGGCAAGCTGAAAGCCATGGTAACGATCGCCTTGGCAGGACTGGCAGTTAACCTCATTCTGAACCTGATCCTGATTCCGAGATATGGTGCGGTAGGAGCAGGAATGGCGCATGTGGCGGCTCAATCCGCTATGCTCGCGCTACAAATGATCGTGGTGCATCGCCACACGGAAGTAAGCTTGCGCGAAGATTATGTGCGCTTGATTGTATTTGCGGCAGGATCAATCGCCATCCTCTTTGGTGTGGTTCATTTTTCAACTGACACAATATCGCGATCCACTTTTGCGTATGATGCTGCCTTATACCTTTCTCTTGCTGTCATTCTCGCTGTGCTAACCCGTGTTTTAGATGCCCGCGCCTTTATCCGGCTTCTCTCTCAACGCGATTAACTGCAGAGACCTACTTTTGCCTAAATCTTTAACCGGAGTATGTCCAAAGAATCTACGCCATTGGTTGATGTCGAAAACCTCAACTCGACCAACCTGCTGATCCTCCTTTTCCGCTGGCGCAAACCCATCCTGATCGTATCGTTCGCCGCTGCTTTGCTGTCTTCCGGTGTGAGCCTGATGATGAAGGAGCGCTTCAAGAGCTCAGTCACCATGTTTGCCACCCAGCAGCACTCGTTCGGTGAGCAACTTCTGGAAACTGTAAAGAAGGAAGACGTACTCGCCTACGGAGAGGAGGCGGATGCGGAGCGCCTAATGCAGGTGCTAACTTCCGATCAGATCCGCAATCGTATTATCGAAGAATTTGACCTGTGGACTGTCTACGACATTCCGCGCGATGCGAAAGGAGCGCGCGCCAAAATCGCCCGTGAATACACTGAAAATGTGACCGCCCGAATAACCAAATTCGGATCGATCGAAGTAACAGCCCTCGATGAAAATCCGGATCGTGCACGTGACATTGCAAATGGTGTAGCGGCCTATGCGGATAGCGTGAGCAACAAAATCAGAAGTGTGCGAGCCCAAGAAGCGTTTCAATATGCACAAACCTCACTTACGCAACTTGAAAGCGAACTCACCCTGCTGGAAGACTCCATGACCGTGTTGCATAGATTGGGAGTGTACAACTACGAAGATCAAATTGCAGCGCTTACCGAACAATACGGTACGTCCATTGCCACAGGGCATCCGGATCGCGCTTTGAAGATTAAAGAGACCCTCGACTTTCTTTCCAAATACGGAACACTCTTTCACAAACTCGAATCAGAGATCGAAGGGGCTTATGATAAACTAGCGGTATTGCGCAAACGCTACGATCTGATGAACATTGACATCCAGTCGAACCTTCCCGCAAAATTCATCGTGGATGAAGCCACCGCGGCCGATAAAAAATCGTTTCCGGTACGCTGGCTAATTGTGGTGATGAGCACGGCATCTGCCTTTGTGTTCACCGTAATTTTCCTCCTTATCATGGATACCTACAAGCGCCTGCGCGCTGAAGGAAAAATCTGATCGCGCTCGGGTGGATACCTCTTTCACACAGCGCTGGCTTTACATCTCCTCCGGACTATTTCTGACCGCGGCGCTCACTGCGCTGTATTTCGAAAATTACTTTCCGCTGCTTGTTCCGGCCGCACTTACAGCGCTATGGGCCGCCTTCTACAAGTTAGAATTTTTGGTATTCACGGTTACTTTTTTCACTCCTCTTTCGCTCAATTTTGAAGAAAGTGAAATCATGCAGGTGGGAATGTATTTGCCTACCGAACCAATACTCGCCGGTATTCTCATCATCTTTTTCTTCAAAGTGATTTCGGGAAAAAGCATTGATTCCAAAATCTATAGGCATCCAATCACCTATGTGATTTTCGCCTATCTGGTATGGATGGCGCTCACCTGTATCACCAGCGAAATGCCTTTGGTGTCACTCAAATTTCTCACTGCCCGACTCTGGTTCATCACAGCCTTTTATTTTCTCGCCGCACATATTTTCAAAAATCCAGAACGCATCCGGCTTTTCTTCATACTCTACCTCTTTCCCCTTTTTGCGGTGATCATCTACACCGTTGCAAGGCATTCGACATATGGATTTGATAAAGACTCAAGTCATTGGGTGATGGAGCCTTTGTTCAAAGATCATACGAGCTACGGAGCGGTACTAGCGATGTACTTCCCTGTGTTAGTGGGTCTACTCGTGTCGAAAAAAGGCAGCACACTTCTGCGCACATTTCTTCTTATTGGCTTTGTAATACTTTCCGTCGGATTGATTCTTTCTTATACCCGCGCTGCGTGGATTTCTGTAGTCGGCGCTGCAGTGTTGCTTGTGGCTATGATGCTCCGTTTCAAACTCAGCACCTTAGTAGTTTCTCTTCTGGTAGTGAGTGGAATTCTGTTCGCAGGCTGGGATGAAATTCAAATTTCACTTTCGAAAAACAAACAAGAGAGCTCCGACAAACTGGAAGAGCACATAGGTTCCATTTCCAACGTATCGTCCGATGCGAGTAATCTGGAGCGACTCAACCGATGGCACTGCGCCACGGAACTTTTCAAAGAGCGTCCACTCGTGGGCTGGGGACCGGGTACCTATCAATTTGTATACGCCCCTTTCCAACGTTCAAAAGACCGCACCATCATCAGTACCAATCGAGGAGACGGTGGCAATGCGCACAGCGAATACCTGGGCCCGCTCGCTGAACAAGGGGTGCCCGGAATGGCGCTGGTCATCGTGCTTCTGGGAGTAGTTAGCACAGTAGCATTCAGACTCTTTTACACTATTCATGATCGGGAGAAAAAAATCATAGTAGCCTCTGTCTACCTTGGACTGATCACCTACTTCATCCACGGGATATTGAATAATTACCTCGACACCGACAAAGCGTCCATTCCATTTTGGGGATTTATTGCGGTGCTAACAGCGATGGACTTATTTCACCGAGAGGAGGCTCGTTAAAGCTCTCCGAACCTCGCTCCCCACTTTCACAAAACTCCATTGATGTCATTCGGCGCCCTTTCCTTACTCACCAGACCTCAACCCCGGTCAATCTGCTTCGGAGAGGGGTTGGGCTGAGGTTCAAGAACTTTCGGTGCGGTAAAGTTCTTTAGGCGAAGACAAACGAACTCCCCTAAAAAAATCGACACGTCAGTATCGCCAGATCATCTACAAAAGGCATATCACCTTTGAATTCATGAATGCTCTGAAGAATAATTTCGTTCAAATGAGAGGCTGTTGAATCCGGAAATGCCAGCATAAGCTGTTCCAATCGCTCCACGCCAAACTGCTCACAACGCTCGTCTTCCATTTCCACCAAACCATCGGTGTAGCATACAATCCAACTTCCCGGAGGCACAATGACTTCTCCCTTCGACAATTTAGTGAGTTCTTCGAACATGCCCAATCCAATAGTGCCGAGTTTGAGCAGTTGCGTATAGCCATTGATATCAGCCATCACGGGCGGGTTGTGCCCGCAGTTGATGTACTCCAACCTGCGTGAAGTGCGGTGGTATTTTGCAATAAAAAGAGTGATGTACTTCTCTCCCATCGCAGTGTGCATCACTTGGTCATTTAATTCGCGCACGGCCTGCTCTAGTTCAAATGCAGAATAGGTGAACAAGGCCCGGAGATACGCCTGAAAATTGGCCATAAGAAAAGCCGCACTTACTCCTTTTCCTGATACATCGGCCATGCAAAACAAAACCTCGTGATCGTTGAGTTCGATAAAATCATAATAGTCGCCGCCTACCTGCTGATGCGCTTTATAAATCGCACTCACATCATAGAACTCATTTTTGGGCAGTTGTCCGGGCAACAAGATCGCCTGCATTTCCGCAGCGAGTTCGAGTTCCCGCTTGACCTGTGCCTGACGCAGTCGCTCGCTCTGCAATTTCTTATTCTCAATGGCTACAACCAACACGTTGGTAAGAGTCTGAATGAACCGCATGTGCTTGATCACCGGACTGATTCGGATCTCCTGCTCACCGATATCCCCTACCAGCACATAGGCGATGGCTACACCATCTTGGGTAACCGGTATGGTCAGGTCAAATGACTCTTGCGAGGTGGCTGTTTGCAAACGCGTCTCTCCTTTTCCTGAGAAGAAAGATGCGTCGGTAATCTCCTGAAGAGGTTCATCGGCCAAGCCATATTGAAGCAAACACCTCCACTTTTCATCGTGAGTATACAAAGCGAGCTTCTCGATCGACAACTGATCACGCAGCACCCGCTCGTATTGCGCGAGCAACTCTTCTACCGGCGCGTTGGAGTTGATGGCACGGGTTACATCGAGCAGCGCATTCAATTTGAAATCGCGTTGCCTGATTTTAGCTTCGAGTCGTTCGTGATGCGCCATGACCGCAAAGATTCTAAAAATAGCGTCTGATATCCCATTTCATCTTTCAACGCCCCATTGTGCGCCATTATCTTCGTCGCATGAAACTGCAACCTCCACTCCGACTCGCAGACCTGGCCGCACTAATCGGATGTGAATTTGAAGGCGATCCGAATTACCTGATTACGGGCATCAATGAAATTCATAAAGTTGTACCTGGTGATCTCGTGTTTGTGGATCATCCCAAATACTATGAGAAGGCCTTGAAAAGTGCTGCTACCGTAGTGCTCATCAACCAGCGTGTGCCTTGTCCTGAAGGGAAGTGCCTCATTTTCTCCGATGATCCGTGCCGTGATTTCAATGCACTGAACTCCCGTTTTTCTCCGTGGAAAATGGTTCACAGTATGCGCGGTGAATCCGTTCACATCGCCGATGATGCGCAGGTGCATCCTACTGCAGTTATCGGTAATCGCGTCACCATCGGCGCGCGCAGCATCATCCATCCCGGCGTAGTGATGTATGATGATGTGCACATCGGTGAGGATTGCATCATTCACGCGAACACTGTCCTTGGCAGCGACGCCTTCTATTACAAGGGGCGGCCCACTGGGCGCGAAAAAATGCATCCCTGCGGAAGTGTCGAAATAGGCGACCGCGTAGAGATCGGCGCCTCATGCACTATCGACCGCGGACTCACCAGCGACACTCGCATCGGTGAAGGCACTAAAATAGACAATCACGTGCACATCGGCCACGATACCATTGTTGGTAAAAACTGCCTATTCGCCGCGCAAGTAGGCATCGCAGGATGTGTCGTCATAGAAGATGATGTGATCCTCTGGGGGCAGGTGGGCGTGCCCAGCGACCGCCACCTTGGGAAAGGGGCTATTGTGCTCGGACAAAGCGGCGTCATGAACGACCTCGAGCCCGGCAAAACCTACTTCGGCTCCCCTGCGGATGAAGCCAGAGCGAAGTTTAGGGAGCTTGCCTTGATTCGGAAATTACGATAGAAAGTGTGCAAGGGTGTAAGTAAACAAGTGGATCGACTGGGCATTGGGATTGGAATCCCGAAGAGGATTCCAGTCTGGAGTATGCCCATTAAATAATGTCAATAATCCGATTGGAGCTAACCCTTAAAAGAAGAAAAGTAATTTCGGATCCATCGCTAATGCGGCGACTTAAGGCCTCACGGTTTGGACGTCTTTAGTAAAGCAGAAGGTGGATGACCTCTCATTGATAAAAATTCGCTAGAGCATTCCCCTCGGTCCTAGCACCACTTGCATACTTAGATACTTGCATACTATCATACTTCCTATATTTGCCGCCCATTACCCCTTACCCATGGCTACAACTACTGCCGACATTTCGAACGGACTTTGTTTTAAAATGGACACTCACATCTGGAAGGTGATTGAATTCCTTCACGTGAAGCCAGGAAAAGGTCCAGCCTTTGTGCGCACCAAACTGAAGAATCTCACCAACGGAAAGATCGTAGATCATACGTTCAACTCAGGTGTGAAGATCGAAGTAGTCCGCATCGAGACACGCGAGTATCAATTCCTTTATAAAGATGAAGCCTACAACTTCATGAACTTGGAGGACTTTGAGCAAATCGCTATTCCGGAGCCAATGATCAATGCTCCTCAATTTTTGAAGGAGGGGATGAAATGCATCGTCATGTTCAACACCGAAGATGATTCTCCGATGAGTTGTGAACTTCCCAACTTCGTGGAATATACCATTGAGTACACCGAGCCGGGTGTGCGCGGTGATACCGCCACCAACACTTTCAAGCCTGCTAAGTTGGACATCGGCGTGGAAGTGCGTGTGCCTCTTTTCATCAATGAAGGCGACACCATTCGAGTAGATACTACCAATGGACAGTATCATGATCGTGTGAAAAAATAAGGAGCAACAAGCTCTATGAAACAAAAACGCCGGACGATGCTCCGGCGTTTTTGTTTGTCCCAAAATGGACTTCTCTTTCTTTCAGGCAATTCGAACCTACAGCTTGTTTCAGGAGCGTATCATCCCTTTCAGTTCCTTTTATAATTTGCTCTTTCAGTCGTGTGGATTTCGTAAAATCCCAACTCGCTATTCGCCCACGTTCAATTCAATAGAGTCCTTGTCTGACATAAATTTTTTCGCCCACCGGCTATCGAGAATATGCTCATATTCGCAAGGTACCTTTTCGGCAAATGTATTCTTATCGAGTAGTCCGTAGAGTCCGTCTTTCTTCACCTTGATCAAATCACGCCGTGAACACTCCGGATTGATCGATATCTCTGCATAGATAAAAGCACCTGCACATTTCCCCTAACGTCAGAGATTCCAAATTTTAAATTCTTCTTGAGAATGAGGAGAATCGGATCATCTGTGATGTCCTTGCGATCGCGTGCAAACCAATTCAGACGAAATGCATTGTGGAGGTAACGTGACCCAGGTAAAATATCCTTCAGGTAAACGGGATCATACTCCAACGGAATCATTATTTCACCCGTTTCGCAATTGATCATTCCGAGCTTGCTTTCCTTGATGACGCCGACTCCTCCGCTGAGCAAATTCGGCACATGTTGCGTTCCGATGATGTAGGAAGAAGGGACGGTGATTTGCTTCGTGTCGTTGTTTATAATGTGCGCCACTATTTCCTCATCGGCAAACTCTCCGTCCTGATACACCGTTGTGTATTTGGTCATTCACTAGCTGCCCTTTTTGCACGTCGCTAAAAAAAAATTTACTTTTTAATTGATTATGCAGAAGTATCAATCGCGTCGGCCTCACCTTCAAAGAGCAAGTTGAAAACACCATCCTCGTATATCCGCTTAGCACCGTGCCTCTATCGCCCCTTAAGGCAAATGGAATCAGTGTCTCTATCGGCGTAGTCACTCCAACCAGAGCTTCCAACTCGGCTACATAAAAGCCATCGTACGAGGCGAGAAATGTAAACCTCTTTGGAATGCCCACTGTGCCTAGCCTACCAACTGCTCCGAAAAGCTTCTCTGAAGTGACGATGAACAATTCATTCGTGGTCGTATTCCACGATGGTTTGCCTGACGACAGGTAATTCTTCCTTTCCCTCCCAATCAATCACCCCCTGTCCGTACTCCCTGTCTGCCATTTTTACCGCCACGGATAGATAGGTAGTTGTGCGTTCTCTAGTGGCTATGTCATCCACTATCATTTGTGTATTCTTCGGATAAAGAATACCGGAAGGACCGAGCAAAAATGTCTTCCGGCCGACAGTAGTAAACACCACCACAATTTTTCTTCCCAGATGAGGATATTCTTTGATCTGGTAGCAATCGGTCGGACTTTTAATCTTCTCTTCCAACAGCGCCGTGCCCGTTGCCGCTTGAAATACGCTCAGTGTTTTGGTGATCACCGCAAGGCAATAGTCGGTGCCGGAATCGCTCACTGATAACGGTTCGATCGCGGTGCAATTCTTCACCACCGCTTTACCCGTGGTGGAATTGATCAGACTCATGCTGGCATTCGCCGCAGTGCCCTGCACCGTGAATTCATTGCCTTGGGCACTAGCGGCACCCGCACCACAGAGGAGCGCCACACCCGTAACTAGTGAGCGAACAAAATTCATCCACAACATAATTCTATTCATGCTGTAAGCGAAGATAGGTCTGCGAGAATTGTAAATTAATTGCCTATCTCAACCGACCAAAAGAGCATGGCCATAATGAGGAGGAGCCTCGCCCCGCGCCTGCAAGACTCTATGGCGAAAAAAGCTAGCTATACATTTCAATCAAGCGCGGCGGCTCCTCCAGCACATCACTCAACGCAGTGATGTAACCGTCTTTGGGCGCGATCGACAACGCATATCCAAGAGGTTCGATGGCATCAGGTACTCGTTCCCACACGATATCAGGCTTCACAGAGTGCATGCCTTCTACAAGGAGATTAACTAATTGCTCGGCTGTTTTTCCGCGTAAAAATTTCACCTGATGGATCAACACGTGGTCGAACATCTCCGCAGACAATTGGCCAAGTTCGCGCACATCTGACTCCTTGCGATCGCCAGTACCTACGATGATTCCGATCTTGAGGGGCGATTCAATTTCTGAGAGAAAATCACGTATGCCGATAAATCCATCCGGGTTGTGCGCAAAATCCACCAGCACTTTTCGATCGCGCACGTCGTAAATATTCATCCTGCCGGGCGTTTGTCCAAGCGAAGGATAAAAACTACTTAGCCCTTCTGCAATGTTCGCCGGATCTGCACCGTAGAGCGCAGCAGCTAACGTAGCAGCAAGAGCGTTTTGGGTCATGAATGCGAGACGACCGTTGAACGTAATCGGTACATTTTCGAGTGATGCAATTTGAATTTTCGAATTTTCCCGATGCACATAAATCACTTCGTCTTCTATGTAAACTACAGGAGTAGCGTTGGCTATCGACTCCACCACAAGAGGGTTGTGATTATCCATGCTAAACCACGCCACCTTGCACGGTGCTTCGGCGGCCATTGCCCGGGTGTAGGGATTGTCAGCGTTCAGGATTGCATAGCCATCCGATTTTGTGGCGCGTACGATGACCGATTTCACGCGCGCCAGATCGTCCATTGTTTCGATGTCCGAAATGCCCAGGTGATCCTCCTGCACATTCGTGACCACGGCGATGTCGCATTGGTCAAAACCCAATCCGGCGCGCACGATGCCACCGCGCGCTGTTTCCAGCACTGCGAGGTCTACTAATGAATCGCGCAGCACACGTTGCGCGCTAAACGGACCCGTGGTATCGCCCTGATCCACCATCTTCTCACCGATGTATACGCCATCGCTGGTGGTGAAGCCGACGGTAGTACCCGGAGAATTGAGCAAGTGGGCGATCAACCGTGTAGTGGTCGTTTTACCATTGCTTCCGGTGATGGCAATAACTGGAATACGCCCACTACCGGGTATAGCTTCTTGTAGTGATTCGGGCAATTGTCCTTCGATCAAATCCATCCCTTTCTTTCCATAGCCCACGCGAAAAGGCAAATCATCCTCTTTATCAGCGGTAATGACGGGGATACCAAGCATCCGAGCCTCCAATATATGAGCCTGCATCGCTTCAGATGGCTGCTCTCGTTCGAAGGACTCACGCACCTCCTTGATTGCCTGCGTAAGCTCCGGCTGCCCTCCACGAATTAACGCCTGTGTGAGTTCAACGGCGCATCGCACCGCACGCTTGCCGGTGCGCTCCGCGGCATACTCCACAAGGAGAATTGAGATAGTGTCGAAGATCGTTGGCCGAACCAACCACGCATTCACATCCGACCCGGCTGCGCGTTGCAGCGCCAAGGTGATACGAGCCATGGCTGAAGGTACAGAAAAGGGGGCTTGATCTACCTCTTCTGTTTCGGGGAAATAAGCAGAGTGTATCTCCCGCCATGCCTTCCACGTATCCCAAGCTATTCCTTCTTCCGACGGAATATCGATTCGAATCTGAATGAGCTTATGGTGTGTGGCACTCCAGTAATTGGGGCCACGTAATGCCTGTGTAGAGAGAATTTTCACGGAGTTATAGATCACATGGCGCGCGAAGCGTTCATTCGCTCGTCCGCCACTGTGAAGTTAGGGAACAATACCAAGCGGAGAAGGTTCTGCTTGAAAAGTGAGCAGCTTTATGCCCTATGGCCGAAAAGGTTGCGCAACTTCACGGCACGGCTTCAACTCAATGTTCCGTCCTTCGAATTACAACGATAGAATATCTCTTGCTGCAGGCCCATTTTCTGCTTGGTGTCGCAATTCTCTATCGGTAATTCAAATCTTCCTTTTATGCCAATCATAATCCTTCATACTGATTGCTTAATTGGAAGAATGACATGAAACTCTGATCCTATATCTAATTTCCCGGTGGCAAATATTTGCCCATTGTGATTATCAACAATTCTTCTGCACACTGCTAAACCTATGCCCGTTCCAGGATACGCTTCTCTGCCATGCAACCGTTGGAAGATGATGAATATTTTATCCGCATATTTTTGCTCAAAGCCGATTCCGTTGTCCTTGAAAACTAGTTTAATATAAGACATAGAAGGATTTAAGTCAGTATAAGTTCGCATCTTCTCTTCTTCTGTAAGTTCTTGAGATGTAATAGTGATTTGGGGAATAACGTCTGTTTTAGAATATTTCAGTGCATTACCGATAAGGTTGTTAAAAAGCTGGGCCACCTGCAAGGGGATTGCTTCAATGGAGGGGAGCTTGTCGCTCTTTATCTCGGCCTTCCTTTCCAGTCTCAAAACTTCAAAATCATCTAACGTTTTCTTAAGTAGTTCGTTGAGATCGATTAATACAAACAATTCGTCGAAATACTTGAGGCTTGAATAGTCTAATAAGTCCCGAATAAGTGTTTGCATCCGTACTGCAGCGCCTTCAATATTCTCGAGATAAGATCTCACTTCATTACTCAATCCATCTTTGTGATTGTCTTGAATGCGCCTGGAGAAAGTTAAAACTTTTCTCACTGGCTCTTGTAAATCATGACTGGCCAAATGTGCAAATTGGTCTAACTGAAGGTTGCTTTGCCTCAGATTTTCCAGTAATAACTTCAATTCAGCAGTTCTTTCTTCCACCTTGATTTCTAATGAACCTGACAATTCACGAAACTTTCTCTCGCTTTGTTCAATTAACCCATTCGCCCTTACCTGATCGCTCACTTCGATAGCCAGCATAGTTACACCGGTAATCCTGTTGTTACCTTCTGTATAGGGTTGATAAACAAAATTATAGTACGCCTCATCATCCTTTCCGTTACGAACAAGATTAACCTTTCTTTCATGTCCATAGTAAGGTACACCCGTACTATAAACCTGACGTAGCAATTCTATAAACCCCTGACCTTTTAATTCTGGAATCACCTCAAACAGCGACTTACCAAGCACATCAGCTCCCTTTCCCCAGGTAGCTAGCAGCGCATCATTGGCAGAGGCTATTACCATATCCGTTCCCTTCAAAATCCCAATCGCCATTATAGATTGCGAAAGGATATTACTGAATCGCTTTTCACTTGCTTCAACTAATTTGTGAGCTTCTACTTGAACCGAATGCAATGCCCTGACTTGCAGCTGTTTGTCAAGCAACTCCTGATTCACAATGATAAGTTCTTCATTTGTTGATTGCAGTTCTTCTTTTGAGGTTTCTAATTCTTCATTCAAACTTTGCATTTCCTCGTTGCTACTTTGCAATTCTTCATTAGCGCTTTGCAGTTCTTCATTGGCGGCTTCCATGTCCTCGCTTATGGAGCGCATGTCATCGCGGACTTGCGCAAGCTCATCTTCTAATTGTTTGCTCACATTTTGTGATTCAATTACCCTTCTGGATGAAGACTTCTTTTCTTCCGTTACAACGGGTTCTTTTTCTTTCTCAAAGCGAACTAAGAAATGTGGTTCTATGGTATTCGTAAGTGAAATAATTTCAATTGTAACCAAATAGTGCTTCCCGTTTGACTTAACCGGAACATTCTCTTTGATGACACCTGCCTGATCCTTCGTTGCTTTGTGAATAGCGTTTCTCAATTCAAACGCCAATCCGTCACGAGCCATTTTAATAAGGTTGTGCGTGGGCTTTCCTTGCGGAGCTTGAAGAAAAGGTGTGATGTCTCCGTGAATGTGAACGATATCCATTTGTCCGTTCACTACCACACTTGCAGGGGATTTTAAAATCATTACTTCCTCTGCACTCTTTCGAAAATCAGCTTGAACGGATTCGTATTTGGTTGCAGGCTTGCCCACCTGTCCGGCCAACAAGTCATTTGTACTCAAAGGCCCTTCATTGCGTTCTATTCCAACATGTATAAACCGACCTGGCAGCGACTTGCGCGAATAAATTTTTTCATGCTTCGAAACTTGGGTAAATAAATCGGATGAGGCCCCAATGGTTTCAGATTTTCCCAAAACAAGAAAACCGCCTTCTTTGAGCGCATAATGAAATGTAGTGAATGCCTTCTTTTGTAAAAAAGTATCCATGTATATAAGCACGTTGCGGCAAGAGATTAAATCAATTCTTGCAAATGGTGGGTCTTTCAAAAAATTGTGAGGAGCAAATACGCACATATCCCGAATAATCTTTCTGACTTGATAACTCCCATTGCTCATTTCAAAATAATTCTTGACTTGAATAGCAGAAAATACTTCCACGTCGGCTTTCGTGTAAATTCCTAGGCGTGCAATTTTGACCGCCTTCTCTGAAATATCTGACGCAAAGATTTGGATATTCGTCCCCTCTGCTTTGGACAGCGTGAGGGTTAGGTATTCGTACAGGCAAATGGCAACAGAATAAGCCTCTTCGCCAGTGGAACACCCTGCAATCCATATACGAATCGCTTCATCCGAGGACTTATTTTTTTGAATAGAAGGAAAAACTGTCTCAATTAAAGCTTGAAAGGTCGTGGGATCGCGAAAAAAAGAAGTAACAGGAATAAGCACATCCTGAAAAAGTGCGTCTTGTTCAGCCTTATATGCGCGCAAATATTTCAAGTAGTCGGCAAGGTTATTCTTTCGAACAATCGCCATTCTCCGAGCAATGCGCCTGTGAAATGTGGGCTGCTTGTAATAGGTAAAATCCACCCCGCTTCTCTGCCGAAGCAACTCAAGAATTTGTTTGAAAACATATTCATCATCTTTTGGAAGCTTCACTCCTCCTTTGAAAAAATGACTTGATTCGTATGAGCTGCTGATTTGCAAAAGGTGAGCTGGAATCTCCTCGGGAGATAAGACAAAATCAACTACTCCCGCTTTTACCGCACTTTTTGGCATACTGTCATAAGCAGCCGACTCTAAGTCCTGTGCAATGCTAATTCCTCCATGTTCTTTGATAGCCTTTAAGCCGAGCGTGCCATCGCTGCCCGCACCTGATAACACAACACCTACGGCAAACTCCTTGTGCACATCAGCAAGCGATTTGAAAAAAATATCAATGGATAGATTGAGTATCTTTTTATCGCGTGTAGTGAGTTGCAGCACTCCATTTGTTGAGGTAAGAATTTTGTTGGAAGGAATAATGTAGATATGGTTGGGGGCCAAATGAATGTCATCGCTAATCTCATGAACTGGTATTTTTGTAACACGCTGTAAAATCTCGGGTAAAATACTTTCGTGATTAGGGTCAAGGTGCTGCACTAAAACATACGCCATACCCGAACTTTCGGGTATCGCTGTTAGCAATCGTTTGAATGCATCAAGCCCGCCTGCCGAAGCCCCGATTCCTACAATAGGAAAATTTTGCACTGTAGCCGGCGGTTGAGTCTTACTCTTCTTTGGTAAAGCCATTGGTTCGAAAAATAATTAAACAGTCTGTGTGTGTTCTCTTTCCGTTGCAGATAATAATAGCTGGGATAGCTCCCCTATATCTATCGGCTAAGTCTCAAAACAAGATGCACTACCATTCAAGGTGTAATCGCAGTTTTATTGACCTTGGACTGTGACGTCAATAATGACAGGAGTGTTCTTGCTCTTCTCACCCTCCCTTCCTATTTCTAAACAGTCCATTCCGTTCATCAGAGGTATAGTGTTGTCGCGAAAAATTAAATCCTGAAACCCCCTTTGTTTTGTGTAATAGCTCTAGGACCGTTAGGCCGCACGATGACTCAAAGGCTTAGTCAAATTCCTTAGCTGCCCTACTCAAATAATGGCGTTCCCAAACGTCTTCGTCTGCTATCATGAAAACTTTGTGGACCTTCAAATCACTTTGGGTCGGTTGGTGACTAAGGTAAGGAAATGTGACCTAAAAGTAATAGTGTATTGTTCACTACTTCTATTTTATACCCTTTCTTCTTTCCAGATTACCTGCTCATTCTCGCTGAAGCGAGCAGGTGGGAAAATTAAAATCCCGAAACATCGGGACATAATTCAAAAACAAGAAGGGGCACAAACCTCCTTTCTTGGCCGCTGCAAGTCGACTGTGAAAAATCCGAGGCTTCGGTTATTCTGCAAATGTGTGACCAGTTCTCGCGGGTACAGCTGGCGGCTGTTGACGTTCAGCGCTTCTCAACCACTCTTTTCATCGCTTTTTCTAGCTCTTCCGGCAATGGATAGATGTCAGACAATTTCGTGAGAAAAAAATCGGCTCCTAGTTCTTTAGTTCGATTTATATCGACCTTATACTCAGATGTGCTATAAATAACCACCGGGATTTGTTTCAGGTTCTCGTCCTTTTTCAACTCAATCAAACATTCGTACCCATCCATCTTGGGCATGTTAAGATCAAGAAAAATGAAGTCCGGCAACTCTTTGGTGTTTCGCAATTGCTTGAGAGCCTCATCGCCATTAATGGCTTCGATACAATTGAAAGAGGGATTATTCTTTCGGATAGCACTGCGGAAAAAACTCCTATCCAATTCATCATCATCTACAATCATTAGAAGTTTATTTTTCGGCTGTTCGTTCTTCTCGGCTCGCATAATTTCTTTGTTTCAAAAGTGTAGGTGAAGTTAGCTAATTAAGTTTGCCGCGAATTGCATATTTTTCAAATAAGTTACACTATTCACGGGCGAACCGACTTTTGTCCGGGTACCTTAAAAGTTGAATCGCCTCGGGTTCCGGAAAGGTGAAAATGAGAGCTTCTCTCTTCAAAAGCACTCTGCAGCCTCAAACGGAAGACAATCTAAAAAATCGCTGTATCTCAACCCAGTCAGTCGGTCATCAGCCAATCCAATTGCACTTCCTTAGAATTCATAGTTGTGTTGCATCCACTGGAAAATATACATGGAAAGATGCGCCTTTGTCTTCCTCTCCTTCAGCATCTATAAATCCGCCGTGCACTTCTGCAATTTTCTGGCAGATAGAAAGGCCCATTCCCGAACCAGTATATTGCTGGCCGTGAAAGCGCTGAAACATCTTGAAAAGGTCCCTCCTATAAGTTGGGTTAAAGCCAATTCCGTTGTCCGTCACTGTAATCCTATAGTAATCATGTTCACTATTAGGCCAGTTATCCTTCATGGTCATTTCGGCCACTAACTGGCTACTGATGGTGATGACGGGTTGCCTGCCATCCTTGATAAATTTGAGCGAGTTACTTGTGAGATTTTCAAACATCTGTCTTAATAGAAACGAGACGCCTTTTATCACAGGCAGGCTTTCCCAATGTAAACTTGCGCCTTTCGCTTCTATGCTTTCTGCGAGGTCAGTTTTTATGTCCTCAAAGATCAGGTTCAAATCGCAGATCTGAAATTTCTTTTCTTCATTTACAAGTTTCGAATACGAAAGCAATGAGTCAATCAGGTTCTGCATGCGAGCAGCCGAACTTTGCATGCGAAGAATGTTTGCTCTTACAAGTTCCGGTATATCCGCAGAATGTCTTTCTAAAATAATGGAAGCATACATCTGAATTTTTCGGAGTGGCTCTTTTAAATCGTGAGTGCTTATCCAATTCATATTGGCAAGTTCTTCGTTTGCCCTTTGAAGTTTTTCATTCAGAGTTAAATAGCGCAGTTCCTCCGCCTGCATTTCAGACAAGTGAAACTGGTGTTGAATATAAGAGCAGATCACAGAAGCAGCCTTGAGTTCCGGCCTTCGCCATTCTACACTTTGACCCTTCACGGCCTCCTTCCACAAAGCAAAAGATTTGCGCGGGGTAAGACTCTTGGTTTCCTCATCTATTGTCATAGACTTAAATGGGTTGCCACCCCAACTGACTGTCTTTTCGATCTCCTGCCGAGTCCAGGCTATTCCATTTTTAGTTTGTTCCCCTATTGGCACGTAAACCACACCGGCAACCTCACTGCCCAACCCTGCAAAATTCGGATAACTCTCGGCAAGTTTGGAGGACTGAAATAGGCCTTGGCCACTTGACGCGTCAAGCCAGTTCATTAAATCATTCAATTTAACATCTTGAGGCAACAGGCCCTGTTTATAAAAGGTTTCATTATAAACAATCACTACAGCGTCCGCATTCAATAGGTTTTTTAATTGAACAAGGGTTTGTTCTTCTGCTAGGTTTTGATCGCTCCCGGCCATTATTTTTTGCAGGTCTTCTAGCTTTTTTTCTGTTTGCTTTACAAGATCAAATTCGTCGGCCACCTGGCGCACATCAATTTGCGAGGAAAGAAAAACACCCTGCAGATGTGCGGCAAGCCGCACGTGATAAGGAATGTGCTTGGGACTGTTATGATGACAAGCTATGAGGCCCCAGAGCTTGCCGTGATTAGTAAGGGCGATGGTAAAAGTGGCACCAACCCCCATGTTGACTAAATACTGAATATGCATTGGTGAAGAGCTGCGCAGCGTAGATAGCGTAAGGTCTATGCTACTATTATCCGCATTTTCGTCCAAGGCATATAACGGCACATTGGGCAATTGCACATCGGCAATCATGCGTACGCGATTCAGTAAAAAAAACTCTCTTGCCTGAACGGGAATATCGCTAGCCGGATAATTCAACCCTAAGAAAGGTTCAATTCCGTCTATCTTACTTTCGGCAAACACCTCCCCGTTGTAATCCTTATCAAACCGGTAAATCATCACCCTGTCGTACCCAGTAATCTTTCTTGTTTCTTCTGCTACATCCTGACAAAGCTTTTGAAGATTATCAGCAGTTTCTGTGGAGTACGCAAAACGTTTAGTTTGGAAAAAAAGATCGGGCAATTCAAAAATATCCTGATTGAAAGGTTCAAACTCCATGACAACAGTTTCTTTCGTGGAAAATGCAGTTATATGGAAGCTTTGATTAACTAAAACGAAAACAAAAGGCTTTTCAGCCTCTTCAGTTTTTTTAGAATAGGCCGTAAAAGAATCGGCATCTTCCTTTCTAAATAATGCAGACAGATGCTTTCCAAGTATTTGATTCAGGGGACGCTCAAAAAGCGTAGTGCAGTTTTCGCTGCAATACTGAATTGTACCATCCTTCTTATTCAATGCCAGCAAATAACCGTAAGGCTGTATGCTACCCGGAATGTGAATGGGCTCCGCCTCGCAACTCGTAATGGCTATGTTGTCGGTATTGGCAATATTGTTAAGACTCATGTTGATTCATTTTAAATAATGAATTGTCAAACCACTTATGCAGTATGCTGAATGTGTGCATGGCGCTTTCAATAACTTCTTCTTCCGAATCAGCGGACGCCAAGCAAAATTTCTCTAAAAAAATTTTCCATCGGCTCCCTGTTTCGGAACCGTATACCGAAAAATAAAGAGCAGATCCACCTAAAAATTCATTGCCTAACGTTGCTTGTAAATGCTTGCAAATAAAGGAGCCACCTAACACCGATCCTTCAAGCACGTAAATGCCTCCAAGTGCTTGGGCATTTCCAATATATACTCCTTTAAAAAATTCGTCGGGTAATACAGCAATGCCTGCTTCATCAACTCCAAGCTTATTCAGATCGGAAACGAGTAAATGAACTTTGCGTCTTTCATCAATGTCTGTAATGCTGTGTTGAAGCATCGGGAAAACGACATTTTCGAAACCCTTTACAAAGCCGTATAGCAAAGAAAGATAAACAGCATAATCAGTGGTCGTAACCTGCGGACCAAGCAAATTCTTCGACGCAGGGTTTTGCTCAAGCAATCCGTGCTGATCCGAAGTCCGGCTTCTTAAGCGTTGCAAAAACATGTACTCATGGTCTTGATGTGTAAACGTTAAATACTTTCTGATAACTGCCAGTTTTTATGAAGACAGGCTGCAATGGCATTTTTAAAATCAGTATAATTCGCTGATTTTGTCACGTAAAAATCAGCGCCCTGATCGTAAGCGGCTTTTATCTGATCCTGGTGAGATGAGGTGGACAGGATGACTACTTTGATCCTTTTTAAGAGTTCATTTGCCCTAATTTCCTTAAGACAAAGCATGCCATTTTTAAGGGGCATATTAAGATCCAAAAAAACGAGCTCAGGAAATAGTTCTCCCTCTTCCAGCATTTCCATCAACTCTATGCCATTCAAAGCCACATTAAGTTCTGCCTCAAAGGCCAGGTCGGCTAATACCTCTTTAAAAAGATCTACATCTTCCTTATCGTCTTCGCCAATAACTATTCTCTTTATAACCATTTCAAATTGGGCTTTAGCTATTCATCCTGACTCACTTTAAAAATTTCATTAGTGAAGCCATTCATTTTGTATCACCTATCCTAATAACCAAGTTCTCTTCTTGTCAAAGAGCAACTCTCCTTTGTCCCATTCACCTAAAATTGTTGCGCCTCAGAATGCTACAGACGGTTAAATGGCTTGCGCAATAATTTCCAAAAATCCACAACTCCGCCTCAGTAGCAAAAATCATTAATCTCGTGACGCCAGTGCCGCCAAAGCCCCACATACTTGGTTCTTTGCCTATATTCTGCTCACACACAACTACACAGTCTGAAAAAAATTTCTGCGCATCTGTGGTCGCTTACACACTCCTTGACCCTTGTTTCTTCAAGAAATAGACCCCCTAGAAATGCGTAAATGCCGTCAGTTAGAGGGGAGACTTACTGCGTCGAGCAGCAACATATCTTCCTAATTTCCTTCATGCCCCAAATCTGAAAAGTATTCCGCCAAAATTTTTCCAAGTAATTCTTCAGTAAGCGGTTTAGTATTAAATTCAGCAATTTCAGAATATTGCTCCTTTCTTTTCTTGTCCTCCGGGTTTTCCGAAGTCGTTAACATTACAACAATCACTTTTTCCTTTTGGACTGCAACTAATTCCTTGTAGGCTTCTATAAACTCCCATCCGCTCATTCGAGGCATATTGATGTCTAAAAATATAATGTCGGGCCATATATTGCCTTCCTTCTTTAGAAAATCCAAGGCTTGAATCCCACTTGAAATAACTTCAACACGTTCCGTAATGTTCATTTCATCAATAATGATCCGATGGAAATAGTTATCATCCTGATCGTCGTCCACTAACATAATACTCCTCAATTTATTTCTCATAATCCTCTTGTTTTGGGAATGGTAAAATAAAATGTAGTTCCTTTTCCAAGCTCTGATTCGACCCAAATTCTTCCTCCATGCATTTCCACACATTTTTTCGCCTGTGCAAGTCCTATGCCCGTTCCGGAATATTCACCTTTAGTGTGAAGCTGTTGAAAAATTGCAAAAACCTTATCATAATAATCCTTGTCTATGCCGATTCCATTGTCCTTCACACTGAAAATCCACTCATCATCATTTCCTTCTGCCCAAATAATGATTAATGAATTTATATCTCTACTCCTAAATTTGACCGCATTACTAATAAGGTTTTGAAACAGAGATTTTACCGCTGAAAAATAACCATCAATAACTGGCAGTTTGTCAAAATGAATTTCTGCTTTGCCTTCTACAATAGTCTCGTTCATGTCGATCAACAGATACGTTAAAAGCGTATTACAATCTATTGAACTCTTTTTAGTCTCTGCTCCAATTTTCGAATACTCCAATAGATCTCTGATGAGTGATTGCATACGAAAGGTTGCCCCGCTAATAGTAGTCAGGTATTGATCAGCGAATCCATCAAACTTCCCATTATACTGCTTCTGAAGTAATCCAATATAATTAGAAATGGTTCTTAATGGTTCCTGCAGATCGTGTGAGGCGATAAAGGCAAATTCCTGCATTTCCCTATTTGAACTAGTGAGTTTGATATTCACCTTCTCCACAAAATCCTTTTCTTCACTATAATCTTCGAGTATATTTATTAAGGCTTTCTGTGTTTCATTTGCTATTTTTCTCTCTTTTGAATAATCCTCCAAAATATTCATTAACGCCTTTTGCGTATTTCCAAATACTTCCCTCTCATCCCCCACAACTTCTAGAACGTCAGGAACATCCCACTGAGTTTGCTCGATAAATTTTAACTTGCTTTCCATTTCCATAGTAAAATTTGTCATTACCAGATCTATTCATCTTTAGCAATACCCAGTTTTTCTCTTAATTCTTCATTTTCCTTCTTCAGTTCTATCATTTTCAACTCTCTGCCTACTGTTAATTTTCTGAATCTTTCTAATTCTACTATTCTCTCCAATTCCTTTTCCCGATCCGCCGCATCCCTTTCCAATTTTTTTTGTGCCGTCACATCTCTTGCAGCAGCAAACACGCCGAGTACTGCTCCTTTGTCGTCTTTATAAACTGATGAATTGTATAATACATCGGTTAATCTTCCATTGTCGTGGTGTATCGTAAGTGGATAATCAGCAACAAATCCTACATCAAAAACTTTTTTATATCCTTCACGGGCCCTCTCAGGCTCGGTAAAATAATTGGAGAAGTCAGTGCCAATTAATATATTTCTTGATACGCCTGTTACTTTAACAAATGCTTCATTCAGATCGGTAATTTTTCCTTCAGGCGATATTGTTACCAAAGGATCGGTAGATGCTTCAATTAAACTTCGCGCATAGAGTGAAGCCCGCTTTATAGAAAGATTAAACGCTTCCAGTTCTCTGGCGGCAATCTCACGCTTTTCTTTTTCTTTGCTTTGTACAATAATTTCCAAATTAGCAATCACCAACTCCGCGGCACGCTTTTCCTTTTCCTCGTTTTGAAAAACAAGCTCCAGATTAGCAATAATCAACTCCGCGGCACGTTTTTCTTTTTCTTCATTTTGGAAAACAAGCTCCCTATTTGCAATGATCAACTCATCAGCCCGTTTCCCCTTTTCTTCGTTTTGGTAATCAAGTTCTCTATTAGCAATGATGAGCTCATCAGCCCGTTTTCCCTTTTCTTCATTTTGAAAAATAAGTTCCTTGTTGGCAATGATTAATTCATCTGCACGCCTTTCTTTCTCCTTATTCTGATAGGCAAGTTCTTTGTTGGCAATGATTAATTCATCTGCACGCTTTTCTTTCTCACTATTCTGAAAGGCAAGTTCGTTATTGGCAATCAATAACTCGTGTTCCCTTTGCTCAGGAATATTTCGCATTACTACAATAGCTCCCAAGGTATTTCCTTTCTCACCCCTGTAAACCGATGCATTGTATAACACATCAGTCAACTTTCCATTCTTGTGACAGATCGTCAGCGGACAATCCGAGACAAAACTTTCCTCAAAAACCTGTCGATAGACTTCACGGGCCTTTTCTGCTTCCCTAAAATAGTTGGAGAGGTCTGTGCCTATCAATTGCTCTCTCGACACTCCGATTACTTTTATCAAAGCTTGATTGACATCGGCAATTTTTCCTTCAGGCGAAATGGTAACCAACGGATCAAGCGATGCTTCAATTAAACCTGTAGCATACTGCGAAAATTTTTCATCTTGTGAAAGAATCTTCTTTTTGGTAGGAGGTTCTACTTTCATTCCATTTTTGAGCAAGATAGGTCATTAATCAGTCTCTTGTTGAAGGAATAAGGCAAAGGAGTTCAACTGCAAAGTGCGAATAAGTCCCATCTCAAAATTCACAACAAGTAAGGCGTGAAACCTTCGCCATTTAAGAGTCATACACGAAGTAGTGTTGCCGAAGTTGCCACGAGAGCCTGTTTGTTTGCACAAAACGGCTGGACTGCAACTTTGGCCTCCGTTAGAGTTATGGCTTATCGGGTTGAATTGAGTATTTTTCCTGGGCCTTCACAAAGCATCCGATTTCTTGGCTTTTTTGCGCAATTGCACGCGATAAAAGACTCCTATACATCCCTTTATTTCTTTCTTGGCTGTTGTTGCGCAGAGCAGCGAATGCCCCCACCATCCCAATTCTCTGGCATAACGTCTACAAACACAATCTCTCTTCCGGGAAATTGGGTCTCAAAAATCCTGCGCGGTGTTCCTTTTCTTTTGAAGAGCCTTCCCCAACGTAGCTCGAAACAACTACAAGCCCATTGGTAACCAAATAATTCAGATAGCTTGACGCCGGAACACGAGGTAAAGTATCCCCTAAAGCTGGAGCTTCGGAAGTATAAAACCAATTAACCGATAAATCAAAAAGTGAATCTGAGCAAAAGCTTTTGACCGCGGTAATTTTCTTTGGCAACACCTCAGGGAGCGGCACTTTTATAATGGTGCATTGTTTTCCGTCTTGATCTGTTGCCTGCTTTTAGGGTTCGAAACTCTCATTGAGGCGCTCATAATTCAATCTGTTCTCAGGACTCAAATCCTTCTCCGATTCGTCAACCCATCCTAGGGATATAGTACTTGCATCGGAAAAGCGGACAAACTCATCAGAATGCTGAACGCCGTCCCCTACATAATTACCTGCAATTCGTCGATAAAATCCGTTTGGGTCGTCGTCCAGCCCTTGTTTGAGCCAAATAAGGTGTGTTAAGCCCGATACTCTTTTGAACTCACTTTCAATATATTCCTTGGTCAAATTGGGCTTACGACTTTTCACTGCAGACTCGCAAACGATAAGAGTTCCTTTCCCATTCACTTCCATATTTCCACCTTCGTGCACAACATCTGTTTTGAAAATTTGAGCACCTTCCCTTCTCGCTAGGAGACTGTCCACCCGCGCCGTCCGATTCATAGCGGGAAGTCTCATTGAAAGGTACTTGTTCACGCTATCGTGATCATTCTCCTGTTTTTTCTTTAGAAATTATGGGTGACCATAGAGGTTCCAGCCCAAATCGGCTACACCCAAATCCCCTTTTTCATTTACCAAAAAAGCCGCACCGTGATCTCTGATCCAATAGCGGTCTCCCGGTAGTGTATAGAACTGGATGTTAGTCCTGTCAATATTCTGATGGTGGAGATAGTTCTTGGCGCTTTGCATCAGGCCATCGGAATCGGATGCCAATTTCGCGGTTACCTGAGGGGTCAACGTTTGAATGACTTCGTTAACTGTTGAATAGAACCTCAGTGCACCTACGGCCGCCCATCCAAGCCATACGGCATCGTGTGTTTCCCATTCCCCATGTATGTAATAGGTGTTGCCCTTTCCCTGCAGGAAAGCACTCAAACCAGAATGAATAGATAGACTAATCGAATCATTCGTGTTGGTTTTCTGCACAGCTATATTAAAGTTCTCCTGAAATTAAGAAAAACCGTCTCATTGAAGCCCTAATCCGATTGTTTTGGTTTGACGGTACGACAAACACTCGGTGCGGAAATTTAGAGTAGGCTTGAATTTTATGATCAAATCCGTATTTTCACTACAACCTTTTTTACTTTAGAAATTTGACCAAACTTCATGCAAGGCATATGAAGGTCATCCGGGAAAAACAGCGTAAACATCCCGGCCCCAACCGCAATGAGGGACATATCACTCTCATAGAAACAATAGTCATCCTCTTCGCTCTTCACTACAGGTAGTTGATTTGTCAATGCCACCACGCCCATGCGTTCAATGCCGGAAACTACGTATTGCAGATCGATATGCTTCATGTGTCCTTCCAGTTTACATTCCTCTCGTTCCTTTGTATCATACTCCTGAACTAGCGCAAAAACATCATCCTTGTCGATGTGATATTTTCCTACCGTTGTTTGGGAGAAATCAGTCTCATTAATGTATGCAAACGCCCTATTTATTTGCTCACTAAGGCCTGCATAGATTCTATAATTTTCAATTTTATCAAATACCATCTCGTTCTATTTTTATTCTATCCTCTTTCATTTCGGAAACGCAAGTTTCACCTTTAGTCTTCTCCGAAAATAGCTGCGATCGACCTTCCAATTTATGCCCGCAGCCGTCGAAGCATTGCCGCCAATCGGGCAAGACAACTGAATCCCAGCAGCATCTTAACTCAATCCCAGCAACTGCCAAGACCGGATTGACTGCCTCCATTCCCGGTCCTCACCTCATTCCTTCATCACGCACTAAATATAGTCAGGGTTGTGCCAATCTCCAATGAGATAGGAGAGCGGGAAATAAAGCGTACTGAAGTTGGACCTAGCATACCGCGGGATATTGGTAGAATGTCGACATAATGATGCCACTCTCAGTGCAAATGTCACTCACATTATAGCCCTATTTCGTGTTGAGCCATGATCGGAGCGATTCTACTTTCCGATAAATTTGACTTTCTCACACCATGATCTGAAATTCGCATCATTCCTGGGAGTTCTTCATGGATAAGGCTTCTATCTACCAAGAAAGTAATGATACTTGATGGGCTGGATTTCGCGCGGTTCTGTGCACTTCACATACTTCCAAAGCGCATCGTACGCATTCACCACTTCGGTATTCCTCCCTCCACTGCCAAGCGTGAGAAACTCCTACAGATCAAGGGTTCGTTTGAGCTTGACCAACCGCCGCAAAAGAAAGACTGGAAAGAAGTCTCTGTTTCTCATCTCCAGCGGGTACCTGATGAATGTCCCAACTGCAAGAAGATGACAATGGCGCGTGTACTTGATTTCCATCATCGAGGTCCACCACCTTCTTACCTTTCATGCTGAAACCCGAAAACCAAACGTATGAATTTGAATTAAAATCAGTCTCTACCAACGGGTAGCCTTCGCCTTACCTAAACTCTCGGTAAATGCCGAGCAGCCTGTTTGCAAGCCATCTGAGCACACTACCATGCTCCGGCAACCACAACGCGGAACAAAAAATCGCCTTAGCGATTTGCAAAGGAGACACCCATTCTCACGACAACTCAATAGTAATAAAAACGGGCTGGTAAGCCCGCTGCGCATCAACTCGGCGCTCATTCATCATGCTCGTTCCCGTGCAACACAGTCCCGGTAATTACCGGGATCATCGTTCGTCGTTCAGATGCGAAGAAACCTTATCCGGTAGGTGTCTGTATTTTATTCTATTGATATATGTCCATTTACTAACCATTTATTTACATAAGCTATTAGTCAGCAAAGAATGATGCAGCGAAGGGATTATCTACAAGCCAAAGCCACACTCCTTCCGGGTTTTTACGCATTATATGTGCTGAAGCTCCTTGCATCTTGATTGGATTTCCTTGAGCGTCGGCAGCTGTCATAGTCCATTTGTCTAAACGATAGATCAGGTCTTTACCGACTAGCGAATTTTTGTGTTTGTAAATTTTTATGTCAGGTTTCATATTGCAGAGATTAGCAACAACCTTTTCTATATTGGCAAGTCCACTAATCGCATTTCCGTCCTTGTCCATATACACTCCTTCTGGGTCAAAGCAACTCATAGCATTATTTAAATTACCCTCCCGAATGCAATCCATGAAATATTCATCGGCCTCGTCTGGGTTTGTCCTGTCAAAATTTTGTTTCATATCTTTTTCTGCTTAATGATGTAAATGTGTCGCTTAGCATTTAGCCTAATCAAGTCACGCTAGGGAATTTCACCCTGCGTTCTCACGGTCCCGGCAACTACCGGGACGTGTTTGAGACTCTCGCTATTTACACTTAATCGTTTTTATTGGTGTTCGTGAGATCCCTTCGCTAAGTTAACACGGCTCTTCTTGTTCAATCACGAATGTAGGATAACACTGCGGATGAACCGATGCCCAGTCGGGAAAAAATTGATGGGGAACCTTGCACTTTTTCTTTAGCCACATCACGTTAGCCATTTTGTAAAGTCGCCTTTCCATTTCAATCTGAGCACACCGCCACGCTCGGCGGACCGCAGCGCGGAGCAAAAAATCGCCTCCAGCAATTTGCAAAGGAGACACCTATTCTCACGACAA
>Ga0105044_10001085_pt1 | contig 35582 bp, 31 predicted proteins | sample MAT01_FD_78092 | JGI IMG/M metagenome (GOLD analysis project Ga0105044, IMG submission 78092) | Freshwater microbial communities from Lake Fryxell liftoff mats and glacier meltwater in Antarctica - MAT-01 | ecosystem: Environmental > Aquatic > Freshwater > Ice > Liftoff microbial mat | place...
GCATTGATCGATCCCCAACAAATTGCCGCCCGAGATAAAAAGGAACGGGCCGACGAAAAAATCCGCTATGAAACCCCCTCACGATTTAAAGAATTTCTCGATAGCTTGTCGAAATCTGAAAACCCCTTTGCAAAATTCTCCTTCTTTATCTTGCGTGGTTTATTCAATATTTACATGGCCATACTTTCTTTTTTTCTGTGGCTCATTGCACTCGCTTCCGGATGAGACAAGCGCGCATGGGATACGGACTTATGGCGATGACGGCATTGTATTTCGTTGTGCACCACGCCCAAAAATTTGGATGGGGCAGTGAAATCTTCCGGTTTTATACCAAGGATATTTTGTTGATCCCAATTATTCTATCGGCCACCACTATAACTTTTAAACTGTTAAAAAAAAGATTCTATCCCGGAAATAAAGAAATTGTTTCAGCCATCATATATGCCACAATTCTGTTTGAATTTGTCCTTCCACATTTTGGAATGAGCTTTGAGATGGATCCGATAGATATTTTGTGTTATATCATGGGTGGTATTGGATTCAGGTTTGCTTTCAGGGATTTCCACCTCATCAAACTGGAAATGCCAAATGAAACACAATCAATGCGGTAATTTATCGTTTTAAATGAATAATTTTGTGAGCATGAAAGGATTAAATCGATTTATAACCTTGTTTTTTATTGCCGGCCTCTTTGCACCCGGTATCACATTTGGTCAGGAAAAGCTTTCGGGCCTTTCGGCAAAAGAGCGTATTGACATCGCAGAAAAGGAAGAGACCGAAGCCAAAACCGATAGTGAATTTCAACAAATGATGCAGATAGGGCACGATCTCTTCAAACAGCGTCATTATCTTAAAGCTATTCGTCAATACGAAAAAGCCCAGGAAAAGAGACCTTACAACGTATACCCAAAAGTGATCATTGCTGACATTGAGCTTTCGATGAAAGACACCCTGGCTGTTTTGCGACAGCAAGAACAACGCGAATTGCAAAATCAGGACATGGAGCGGAACGAAACTTTGCAAGCTCCTCAACCGGAAAATAATCCAGAGCCTGAATCAGAGGCTGAACGCCAAAAGAGGGCAAACCAATGGGAACGCGATGAACGACGAAAACTCGATGCACAGCGGGAGAAAGAAAAAGAAAAGGAACCTGAAGTGAGCAACACGTCAGGGGATATTGTAATTCTTTCAATGGATGATTTTCAAAAAGAACTCGCTGAAAAATATCCAACGGGTATAACCGAAGAAGTTATCGTCGACGGCAACAAAACCATCACCAAACGCGTGCGGGTAGCAGGAGGAAAAGGCGATGAATACAAGCGTGTAGAGCACGGCTGGGGTGGCGTATTCTTTTTCAAGAATGGCGACGCCGTAACGGAAAGAGTCTGGAAACAGGAAACAGAAAAATAAATCTCAATTTTCAACCCGGGCACCAGCCCGGATGTATACTGGAACGTGGTTTTCTTTGGGAGGTTTCGGGCAGGAATATTTCGCGCTGTAAACACAATATGGATTGTATGCGAGGTTGAAATTCACTTCTACAGAATCCATACCAATTTCAAAGTTTTTCAGATCGAGGTATCGCCCTCCCATGTACGTTTCTTCACCATTTGACAAGTCTGTAAACGGAGCGAATAAATAGTCTTTATAGACTGGATCGCGCATCAATTCAAGGTTGCGATACACCGGAAGTTTGATTTCGACAGAATCCAACACAAAATGCAAAATTCCCGCTTTTTGATATTTCGGACGCCGGTCTGTGGTGGTTTCGATTTCAAAGGGTTTTTGTCTCGACAAAATTTCCCACCGCGCTTTGACTAAATATTTCGGGTCGTACGCATATCTGGGGACAGTATCAAAGTCAGCCAAATCATTAGCGTGCAGCGGACTTTGTTCCGGATTGCTGAATTCGGCATCTGTTTTTTGCCAAAAAGACTCGTAATCAACTAAACCATCCTGACTGCTACCTTCAAATCCAAATACCAGCAAAAATGCTGTGCCTATAACGCATCCTTTTCCATTCATAATGGTAAAAGTAAAGAATGTTCAACTATCAGGACAATCTGATGGTGGCGTGACATTGCTTTTTTTACCATATTGCACCTCTAATGGAACTGCACCGATCAATCAAGGATGCCGAAAATGCCCTGCGCGACTTTCTGGAATATAGTCTGGAACGCAGTCAGGGCGACCAGTGGCCTACCACTTGCGGCCTCCCCGAAGCCCAAATTGAAATATGGCGGGATCGCAAACTGCAAAATGAAGCCGACCAAATTCCAAATGGCGGAGAGGAAAGACTGATATTTTACGCTCCATTTGAAGACTTGTACGAATTGGTTTCTCAAAATTGGATAGGCGACTTACAGGCAGCTTTCACAGATCTTGATCGTTTGATCACTTTTATGAAAATCGTTGAGCAATACCGTCATCCCGACATTCAACGACGTGAACTTTTTGTCTATCAGCGTCACTTAATCATGGGAATCACCGGGGAGTTGCGGGCGAAAATAGTCGCTTATCGCAGCCTGATGGAAGTGGGGAAAGAGGGCTATCCCAGAATAGAGTACATCAAAGACAGTTTGGGAAACATTTGGGTGCCAGGCAAACCCCGCCGCGTGAAAACCAACCTCACCCTCTATCCCGGTATGCGCATTGAATACATCGTACAGGCCACTGATCCGGAAGAAATGCCGCTGGAGTTTAAAATTCACGGCGACAGATGGCAACCTGGAAACATCCTGTTTTTTGATGTCGCCGAAAAACATGTAAAAAAACAAACCCAGATCAATATCACCATCCGTAGCTCGCGAAAATTTCACGCCTATCCACTGGGTTATGACGACCGTGTGGTATTCGAATACCAAATTATTCCCCATCCAAAAGGAAAATAAAATTTTGATCAAAACCGTTCCTTTTTCCAGACTACCCATGCTTAATTCAAAAAAGCCTTTGACGAAAATATTCGGAAGTGAGAAGACAAAAACACCAACTTTATCGGTGTCCAGCGGATTCTATTCTTTGGGCGGCTTTGAGCAGAGCAATGAAGAGCGGACATGCCACAGGCTATCCGCTTTTTGTTTTTTACTTCCGTGGATGATCAAATTTGCGTACTTTTTCACCTTCAATCCACAAGGTATATGAAGTTTCTGCGTCAACCGTTTACAGCAAAAGCCAAAGATCGAATCGTCATTAGTTTTGACAAGCCCACCCGTATTTTATTGCTCAATTCCAGCGAATTAAGCCGATACAAAAAAGGACAGACTTACCGCTATCGGGGCGGATCGGTCACCAAATCTCCAGTGGAATTTGAAGTGCCTTTCGACGGTTTGTGGTATGCCATTATAGAAAAAGGAACGTTTCGCGCACCTTTAAACGTGACTGGTTCCGCCAAATTACTCAAGGAGAAATATTCCACCCTCAATGGTCAGGAGCAAATGGAAACCCACGAAAAACTGAGCGAGGGTTACGATGATACGCTGGAATAATGCATTTTAAATCTGGAAAAGTATTACCGCTACATTTTCTCCTGTTTCTCACTGTGCATATACTCATCAGCTGTAGTGATGTTACTACTTCTGAAAAAGCACAGACAAATGACACGCTTTTGATTGCCCCAATTCTGGAAGAAATTGATTCTGTAACCCCCGGAGCGCCTGTTTTTCCGATGCTCAACAATGAAAACGCTGAAGCTTTTCTATTGGATTTTTTAGAGAAAAATCCCCAACGAAAACTGCTTTTGACCACCCGGTTGGGCAGTTTGAAAGTCCGCTTATTTGATGACACGCCATTGCATACTGCCAATTTTCTGATGCTCATTCAACGGGAGTATTTCGATGGTACCGAATTTACACGCGTCGTCAGGGCTTTTGTGGTACAGGGTGGAAACAATGACAGTGAAACGGAAGAACTCAAAAGATTGGTCATTGGCAATTACAAGCTTCGTGAAGAAATCAGTTCAAAACACATCCACCGGAAAGGTGCCCTCGCCATGGCGAGACAATACGAAAACAATCCGGAAAAAGAATCTTCAGCATACGACTTTTATTTCGTACACGGACGCACCTTCAATGAGCCTCAACTGCTCGCCATCGAACGCGAGCACGAAATGAAAATAAGCCCGGCTCACCGGGAACTTTATTACAACACGGGTGGGGCACCGCATCTTGACGGTCAGCACACGGTTTTCGGAGAGATTTACGAAGGTCTGGATGTGCTTGACAAAATGGCCGCTGTGAAAACCGATGCCAGCAACTGGCCCGATGATCCCCTCATAATGGAAATTAGCATCATACATGAATAATCGTATTTTTCAACCATTCAGCGCACTTTTCCTAATCTGCGCATTTACTTTTTGCGCAAGCCCACCGCCAGCTGAAACGCATAAAATACAAATCGGAAAAAGCCTTTCAAATCTTACGGCAGCTGTATCTTGCGCCCATCCCGAAGCAGCCCGGATTGGGACAGATATTTTAGCTCAGGGAGGCCATGCGGTCGATGCAGCCATTGCCATGCAATGGGCTTTAGCGGTATGTTATCCTGAAGCCGGAAATATCGGCGGCGGGGGATTTATGGTGGTGCGATTGAATGATGGATCTTCTCACAGCCTCGACTACCGCGAAAAGGCCCCAGAAGCAGCCCTTGCGAATATGTTTCAGGATGCGCAGGGTTTCATTATTCCCGGCAAAAGCACAGATACCCATTTCGGATCCGGTATACCCGGCACGGTAAAAGGCCTTTATGAAGCCCATAAAAAATTTGGCAAATTACCGATGGCAGAGCTGTTGAAACCAGCCATTGTCCTTGCGGAAAACGGATTTGCTATAACAGCCATACAAGCCGAAAATCTGAACGAATACCAATCGGTCTTTCGTGAAAGAAACAAGTCTGAAAATGTATTCTCGGTGTCTAAAAACTGGACTTCAGGTGATCTGCTTATCCAACCCGAACTTGCTGAAACGCTGAAACGCATCCTTGAAAGTGGTGCAGATGGGTTTTACAAAGGGCTCACCGCCCAGCTCATCGTCGAAGAAATGGCCCATGCAGATGGACTGATCACAATGGAAGACCTCGCCGGGTACGAAGCCATTTGGCGTAAGCCAATCCTTCACCCTTTCGGGAAATATCAAATCATTTCTATGCCGCCGCCTTCGAGTGGTGGTATCGCTTTGGCCCAGCTGTTATCGCTGTACGAACATTGCATCAATGACTCATTGGAGCACAACTCTGTTGATTATATTCATGCGGTGGTGGAGATGCAACGTCGGGTATATGCCGACCGCTCAGAGCATCTCGGAGATCCGGATTTTTATGAGGTCCCGGTTGAATTGCTCCTCGACAAAGACTACCTGTATCACCGAATGGATGATTTCAGATGGGATCAGGCTACAGCGAGCAGTGCCATTAAGCCAGGTGTGGTAAATGTGGCTGAAAGTATGGAAACCACGCACCTTTCGGTGGTAGACAGCGAAGGAAATGCGGTATCTGCGACCACCACCATCAACAACAGTTACGGAAGTAAAATAGTGGTGACCGGAGCCGGCTTTTTACTCAACAACGAGATGGACGATTTCAGTTCAAAACCCGGAGAACCTAATATGTTTGGGCTCATCGGCGGAAGCGCCAACGCGATTGCTCCGCGGAAACGCATGCTGAGTTCGATGACACCAACGATCGTTGAAAAAGACGGAAAATTATTTTTGGTAGCCGGTTCACCTGGCGGCTCCACCATCATCACATCTGTGTTTCAAACGGTCATGAATACCACTGTTTTTGGCATGAACCTCGAAGATGCGGTCGCAGCGCCAAAATTTCACAGCCAATGGCTGCCTGATACGATTTTCTTTGAAGAAGGTCGATTTCAGGACACTTTAATCAACAAACTCAATCAACGGAATCACCAAACAGTTGCTATCCCTTCGCTTGGAAGGGTGGACGCCATTCTCGTTTCCCCCGATGGGATGTTGCAGGCCGTGGGCGATCCGCGATCAGATGATACAGCAGGAGGATATTAAAAAATGAATCCCATACTCGAAAAGTACAATGAAGTAAATGCCTTTGGAAAACTCCTTGGCATGCAGATGAAACTGATCGCACCCGGAGAGGTGGAATACCGGATGCGCATCAAACACGAACACCTCTCAAACCCGATCGCCGCGCATGGAGGCGCCGTGGCGGCCATGATGGATGCCGTGCTGGGCGTGGCGGCGCTCTCTCTGAGTGTGGAAGACCGCATGCTCGTGAGTACGGTTGAATTTAAAATAAACTACTACGCTCCGGTGAAAGCTGGCGATATGCTCAGGGGAATAGGCAAAGTTGTTTTTGCCGGCAACCGTCTGATTAGTTCGGAAGGTTCGATATATTGCGAGAATAAAAAAATGGTTTTGGTGTGCAAAGGGCTCGGGACTTTCAATACCTACCCTGTGGAAAAACATGCGCTTTTCAGCGTGGAAAGCTGACCTTATTTTTCTCCTTCTTCTGCTTTGAGAGGAGGTACTTTCATAAATTCGGGCGATTGCCGGATAGCCCGCATCACCTGCTCCAGAATGGCCTCGGGCGTGTCGTCGTAATTGATTTCCAACGGCTCATAAAATTTCATGAGCAATCTTGAATCCCGCATTTTAATCCTGAGACCCTTTTTATCAAATGCCCTTCGAAATCCGTCAATGTTGACAGGCACAACCACAGGGCGATGTTGTTTGATCAGGTGGGCTGTACCTTTACGCCCTTTTTCGAATGGTTTGGTGGTGCCTTGCGGAAAAGTAACCAGCCACCCGGTTGTTAAAGCTTTTCCTATATTTTCCACATCAGCCAAATCCACATCCCGCTGTATATCTTTTCCCGCTTCGCGCCAGGTCCGCTGCACAGTGATGGCGCCGCCATAGGCAAAGAGTTTGGGAATAAAGCCGCTCTGCATGGTTTCGCGGGCAGCTACGTAATAAACATTCAATTTCGGAGCAAGCAGGTAAATGGGATTCCGCAGTCCGCGTTTGATTTTCCATTTCGCTGCGCTGAATGCGTGGTACATGAGCGCCACATCGGCAAAATAGGTTTGATGGTTACTCACAAACAGAACCCCTTCCTGCGGGAGTTCCTGCAGGACATCCATCCCGGCAACAACCGATTTATTGGTCCAAACGAATCGCGGCCAGGTGAAGAGTCCCAGAAGGGAAATCAACACATGTTTGACAAAAATCCACTGCCCGAAAACGTTTTTCAACTTCTTACTTTTAAAAATAGTGGGTAAATGTAATCCAAAATCTTTCCGTCGGTTCTATTGCGGATCGACATTGATGAGGAGTCTCACCGACCGGAATTCCTTCTCTGCAAAAAACCGCTCGCCGAGCGTGATCAACCTCTCCTTGATCGCAGCCAGATTCTGGTTCGGATTAAGTTTAATCATGATGTGTTTGTTGAAACGGTTTTTCACCCTTGCCACGGGCGGATATTCCGGACCGAGTAAATGTGCGGCGGGCAAAAATTTCAGCAATTCACTGTGGAATCGGGCGCTGGAATAATCCACCATTTCCATATCCCTGTGGCGAAAGGTCAACAAAATCAACCTGGCGAAAGGTGGATAACCAAACTTTCTGCGGTCTTTCATCTCCGCTTCGTACACACCTTCGTAATTGCCGGCGATCACTTGTTGGATCACCCACTGCCCGGGGTCGTGGGTTTGTATGAGCACTTCACCCCGCTTTTTCCGCCGTCCCGCGCGGCCGGCCACCTGGGTCATGAGCTGGAAACCGCGCTCTGTAGACCGAAACTCCGGAAATTTCAGCAGCAGGTCGGCATTGAGAATGCCCACCAGACTCACCTTCCCGAAATCCAATCCCTTGGTAACCATTTGGGTGCCGATCAGGATGTCGATATTTCCATCCTGAAAATCACTGAGTATATGGTGGTACGCATGTTTGCTCCGCGCGCTGTCCAGATCGAGCCGACCTATTTTGGCATCCGGAAAAAAAATGGGCAATTCCTCTTCAATGCGTTCTGTACCAACCCCGGCGAGCTTGAGTTTGTGGCTTCCACATGCCGGACATTCGTGGGGTTTGTTGTACCGGCTTCCGCAGTAGTGACAGATCAACCTGTCCTGCGATTTGTGATAGGTCGTGGTCACGTCGCATTTCACACATTCCGGCGACCAGCCGCACATCTGACATACGAGCACCGGTGCATATCCGCGGCGGTTTTGAAAAAGAATGACCTGTTCTTTTCGCGCAAGCCGCTCTTTGATGGCCTCGAGCAGCACTTCCGTAAAATATCCCGAAGCCGCTGTTTTCGATCTGAGGGAAACGGCTTTAATTTCAGGCAGTTCCATTCCTCCAAAACGTTCGGTGACAGAGACATATCCGTACTTTCCGCAGCGCGAATTGTACATCGACTCGAATGAAGGTGTAGCTGAACCGAGCAAAGTTTTTGCGTGGTGGATTCCAGCCAGAACGACGGCGGCATCCCGCGCGTGATAGCGCGGCGCGGGATCGTGTTGTTTGAAGGAAGTTTCGTGTTCTTCATCGACAATCACAAGTCCAAGGTTTGAAAATGGCAGGAAGATGGCACTCCGGGCGCCCAACACTATCTTTGCGCGTTTATCGTCATTTTTCAGAACCATATTCCAGATTTCGACCCTTTCATTTTGGTTGAACCGCGAATGATATACCGCAACCAGATCGCCAAAATAACTGCGCAGGCGCTGAATCATCTGGGTGGTAAGCGCTATTTCCGGAAGGATGTAAAGCACCTGTTTTCCCAAATCCAATTGTTGCTGAATGAGCTTCGTATAGATTTCCGTTTTCCCGGAAGAGGTGACTCCGTGCAAGAGCGTGACATTTCTCGTTTTAAAGGATTCTTCGATCTGGTCAAAAGCAATTTGTTGTATTTCGCTCAACTTCACCTCCCGCAACTCGCCCGGCCCCAATTCCGGCAGACGCCCCACCTCGCGCTCATAAATTTCAAAAACGCCTTTTCGGGCCAGCTCAGCGACAATAGTGCTACTGGAGCCAGCTTGTTTGGTGAGCACGGATCGTTTTACTTCCTGCCGTACCTGGCCATAAAAATCACTGAGCTGTACAAACATCATCAACGTCTCCTCCTGTTTGGCAGCGCGGGAGAGCAGCTTGAAAGCACTTTGTAGACCGGCTTCGTCAGCGCATCCTTCTGTAAGCCTCACATAAGTTTCTATTTTGGGTTTGTATCGCTCCTTCAGGTCTTCCATCACCAGAATAGCGCCGCCTTCCAGCAATTTTTTCAGAACAGGTTGAACGGTTTTAATCTTCAAAATAGCCGCCACATCATCGGCATTCACAACTTCGCGGGCAGCCATGGCCTGGAGCAGGTAGCTTTCCCTGTCGGAAAAAATAGTCAGGTCGCCGTCAAATGCCGGATTGAGAATAAAACTGCTTTCGCTGCTCAGACGAAGACCAATCGGGAGGGCGGCGAGCAGGATCTCACCACGATAACAGAGGTAGTATTCGGCCATCCAGGTCCAGAAAGCGAGCTGTTGGGTATTGACTACGGGATACTCGTCGAGGGGGGCATCAATATATTTTGCGCTGTAATCTTTGGGGGGATTTTCATGGATCTCAAGCACAATTCCGGTCAGCAATTTTTGTTTGCCGAAAGGCACCACCACGCGCATGCCGACACGGATAAATCCTTCCATGTTTTGTGGCAACCTGTACGTAAAAGCTTTGGGGACCGAGAGCGGCAAAAGCACATCGGTAAAAAAGGTCTTCAAATCAGGAAAAAATCTGGGCGTAAAGGTGTGACAATTGGATGCGGTTTGATCAGTTGGCAAAGGTAGGGACATTTACCAACAACGGGGCGTGACAAGTTTTTCTTTTGGGCTCAGTGATGCAAAACATGAGTGGTTAATTTGCATCCAAATACTTGAAGCGGTATGAGTTTACATTGGGTCGATTGGGCCATCATTGCGCTTTTCCTGATTTTCAGCCTGCTCATCGGGCTCTATTTCAGAAAGCGCGCATCAAAAAGCCTCCTGAGCTTTTTTCTGGGCGACCGGAATATGCCTTGGCTCATCGCCGGAATCTCGATGGTCGCGACCACGTTTGCAGCCGACACACCTTTGGCTGTCACCGAATTGGTCGGGAAAAATGGCATTTCGGGCAATTGGCTCTGGTGGAGCTTTCTGGCTGGCGGCATGCTCACCACTTTCTTTTTTGCCAAACTCTGGCGCCGGGCTGGCGTGCTCACTGAAATAGAACTGATCGAATTGCGGTATGGCGGAAAACCCGCCGCTGTATTGCGTGGATTTAAGGCCGTATATCTCGGATTGGCGATGAATGTGCTGATCATCGGCTGGGTCAATCTCGCGATGATCACAATAATTCAGGAGTTTTTTGGACTGGACATCACCACCACGTATATGATATTGGCAGGCACCATGCTCCTTGGCGCGGTGTACACTTCACTCTCGGGCATATGGGGTGTGGCTGTCACTGACGTGGTGCAGTTTTGCCTGGCGATGGTCGGCACCATTGTGCTTGCCTTTGTGGTGTTGAGTGTTCCTGAAGTAGGAGGAATCGCCGGTTTACAGGAAAAATTACCAGCTTCCACTTTTCATTTTTTCCCCGACTTTGGCACCGATGGAAATGGCGGACAGACCCTGGCCATCAGTGTCGGGGCATTTTTCGCCTATCTCGGCATTCAGTGGTGGGGAAGCTGGTATCCCGGACAGGAACCCGGCGGCGGAGGATATGTAGCGCAACGCATGATGAGCACGAAAACAGAAAAAGGAGCAGTTTACGCCACGCTGTTGTTTCAGATCGCCCATTATTGTCTTCGCCCGTGGCCGTGGATTCTGGTGGCCCTCGCCTGTCTGGTGCTTTATCCGGAACTAAAAGGCGGGGACTTGCGTGTGGGTTATGTTTGGGCGATGCGCGACTATTTGCCGACAGGCCTGAAAGGAATTCTGCTGGCCTCATTTCTGGGTGCTTACCTGAGTACGATATCCACCCAGCTCAACTGGGGGGCAGGCTATCTCGTAAATGACGTTTACAAAAGATTTATCGCTCCTGAAGCCTCAGAAAAACAATTTGTAAAGGCATCGCAAATAGTCACATTGCTACTGATGGTAGCCGGTCTTTATGTTACGAAGTTCATGACTTCCATCAGCGGGGTATGGGAATTCATTCTGGAATGCGGCGCAGGATTGGGTCTTGTCCTTATTCTTCGCTGGTATTGGTGGCGGATCAACGCATGGAGTGAAATTACAGCCACCATTGCACCATTTGTCGCATTTGCACTTTCCCGGTTTGTTTTCGGGTGGAAATTTCCGGACAGCTATTTTTTCACGGTGGGATTTACCACCCTCGCATGGATCATTGTGACGTATGCCACTCAACCTGAAAGCAAACAGACCCTCGAACGTTTTTACCAGCAGGTAAGACCTGATGGATACTGGAAAATGTTTCAATCCAAAGAATCACAAACTTCGAACAATCTTTGGTCTTTGATCGTATGCTGGCTGGCTTCAATCGCTATGACCTACGGTGTACTTTTCGCCACAGGGAAGATTATTTTTGGCGCTTACAAAGAGGCTGGAATATTTTTAGCAATCGTGTTGGTATCGGGATTGATTCTGGTGCGCACGCTTAAGCGAACAAGTGTATGGTCGTAACTAAACGCATATTTATCGGTGAACCGTTCAATTTTATCTACTTTCATACTACCCCTTAAAATTCAGAAATGAACGTATTCAAAAGTGCTTATCACCGGTTTTATATGGTCATTGCCGCTGGAGTTTTGATTTCGTCCTGTGGCGAACAAAGTGTAAGGTCTTCAGATGAGATGTTGGACGTGGAGCTCGACAGCGCAAAGACCAGCATTATAAATGTTTCCGGCAAACTCTTCAGCATTCCTTCTCCCATTCAGACCGCAATTCTGATCCGGGATTCCAAATCGCCTTACGATAAATCGGTGTTGAACAACCCACAAAACGCGTCTAAATATCAGACGAATAGTTTGAAGGCCATCAATCTAGGCGTATTCGGCACGGAGATGGCCTACGCGTCGCTTTTCGACGATGGACAATCTGCTCTGCAGTATTACAAAGCAGTGGACATGCTGGCCAATGATCTCGGAATTAAAGGTGCCATCGATCAGGATCTGGTATACAGACTTGGTGCGAATGCCGGCAATTCCGATTCGCTGCTCATTTTGAGTGGTCGGTTTTACGAAGAGGCTGACAACTATCTTAAAGTCAACGAGCGATTTGACATTGCCGCCCTGGTGCTCACCGGAGGCTGGATCGAATCGACATATCTAACAGCCCTTACGGCAAATAATGGCAATCAACAAGCGCGGGACAGGTTGGCCGAGCAAAAGACTGCCATTAAAACGTTGTCGGATGTTTTGGTTACAGCCACTGATCCCGAATTTCAAAAAGGAGACATTCTGAAAGCCATCGAAGAATTACAAATGATTTTCAATGAGCTTCAAGCTAAATATACTTTTCGGGAACCTGTAACAGACGCAGCGAAAAAAACAACCGTGATTCACAGCGAATCGAAGTATGAGATGAGTGATGAACAATTGGCAACCATTACTGAAAAAATCACTGCCTTACGCACCCAAATCATCCAATAAGCCCATGAAAAATTTCACACTGATATTGCCACTTTTTGCAGTGCTCAGCTTAATTGCGGGCAGTGCCACGGCGCAATGTGATAGCACTGCGCATTACGCTCAGAAATACATGACCAGCAATTTCATTTCAGATGGGCAATCATACCGATCACTAATTTACGATGATCAGGTGGCTGAATTTTACACCACATTTTATGGTGGAGCCAACTACAGGGTTGTTTCTTTCAGTGGCCTGGAAAAAGAACAACTCATTTTTTCCCTGTATGATCAGGACGACAATTTGCTCTTTACAAACGAAAATCACAACAACAGTCCGTACTGGGATTTTGAGTTTAAATCGACGATTTCTGCGCGTATTGAAGCAAGACTGGATGTGGCGAAACAAACCTCTGGATGTGCCGTATTACTTGTTGGATTTGAGAGATAGATAACACAGAGAAAAGGAATTTTTCCTTACTGAACACTTCTTATTCAGCCCCCCTGAACTATGAGTGAACGCATACTAAAAGCGCTGATTCAATTATTTGCAATTATTGCACGCGTCGACCTGAGTCAAAAAAATGACCTGAGCGGCCGTGAGATTGTTGAATCATTCCTTCGCGAGAGACTTCCTGCCAAGTTGGTAAACGAATACCTGATTCTCTTTGATGAATATTTGGAGAGTTATCAAAAGGTATCTGCCGTTAAAAATGGCTTTCAAAAACGCACCGCGGTCAACTCGGTAAAAATACTCCGCATCTGCACCCAGATAAACGAAGAACTTACCCAAAGACAAAAAACCATTGTACTCATCCGGATTCTGGAGTTTATCCATACCCATGAGGAAGTCAATGAACTGGAAAACGATTTTATCAATACAGCCGCGTCCACCTTTAATTTTGACATGGACGAATTCGGCCTGGTCAAATTCTTTGTGGAAGAAAAGGAAACCGAGCTGATTGACTCTCCCAATGTGATGTACATTACGGACAGCACTGACTCTGGTGCCGGCTTTGGTCGTCACTTGCTCTCCGCAGGTGTAGAGGGCTACATACGCGTTTTGCGCCTGCCGAGTGTCAACATGCACTTCATCAAATACCGCGGTGAAGGAACTTACAATATTTCCGGTCAGCTGGTATACAGCAACCGATTTTATGTGTTGAATCAGGGAGCATCCATCAGGGGTTCAAAGATTAAACCCATATATTACAGCGACATTATTGGTGCTTTCCTGAAAGATAAAAACCAGGAAAAAATCGTTTTCAATGCATCTAATGTTTATTACCGTTTCAAAAATGGGAATGTCGGACTTCACGACGTAAATATTTCGGAACAGTCTGGCAGGCTTATCGGCATTATGGGCGCCAGCGGGAGTGGAAAATCTACCCTGCTAAACGTGCTCAATGGCAATCTTACGCCAAGTGAAGGTCATGTAACCCTGAATGGAATCGATATTCACCGCGATGCGGGGAAAATTGAAGGTCTGATTGGATACGTAGCCCAGGATGATTTGCTGATTGAAGAGCTCACGGTTTTCCAAAATGTGTTTTACAATGCCAAATTGTGTTTTGGCAAGAAAAACGAAGAAGAGATTGTGCCTTTGGTGGAAGACATGTTATCCACGCTGGGATTGTCGGAAACCCGCAATCTGAAAGTCGGAAACCCGTTGGATAAAACCATCAGCGGCGGCCAACGAAAACGTCTCAATATTGCTTTGGAGCTCATTCGTGAGCCAGCAGTTTTGTTTGTCGACGAACCCACATCCGGGCTTTCTTCGCGCGATTCGGAAAATATCATGGACCTGCTCAAGGAACTGAGTTTGAAAGGCAAAATGATCTTTGTGGTGATCCATCAGCCATCGAGCGACATTTTTAAAATGTTTGACAAACTACTCGTGCTCGACAATGGCGGATATCCCATCTACAATGGAAATCCGGTTGACAGCCTGGTCTATTTCAAACGCATGGTGAGTCACGTCAATTCTGACGAGGCCGAATGCATTCGTTGTGGAAACGTCAAAACCGAAGAGATTTTTAATATCATTGAGTCTAAAGTTGTGGACGAATTTGGGAACCTCACCCATCAGCGAAAAATATCGCCGGTAGAGTGGAACAGTCTTTTTCGCAAACACCTCGAATGCGATCCGGAAAAGATTGAAAAAGCAGAGAGTTTGCCCGCAAGCAACTTTACGATACCGCGAAAAATCAAACAGTTTGGCGTCTTTATTACACGCGACGTCCTTTCCAAATTAACGAATAGGCAATACGTCCTGATCAACCTGCTGGAAGCGCCGGTATTGGCGATCATTCTCGCCTTTTTTATGCGTTTTTTCAATCCATCCGGATTGCACAGCGATTACATTTTTCGTGAAAACGAAAATATTCCTGTTTACATCTTTATTTCCGTTATCGTCGCTCTTTTCATTGGGCTTACGGTGAGTTCGGAAGAAATCATTCGCGACAAAAAAATCCGGAAACGGGAGTCGTTCCTGAATTTGAGCAAAAGCAGTTACCTTTTCAGTAAAATCACCATCATGCTGGGCATTTCTGCAGTGCAGATGTTTTTGTTCGTGCTTTTGGGAAACCTCATTCTTGAAATTCAGGGAATGACTTTGCAATACTGGCTGGTACTTTTCTCGGCCTGTTCTTTCGCCAACCTGCTCGGGTTGAATATCTCAGCGAGTTTCAACTCGGCCAAGGTCATATACATCCTCATCCCGATTGTTATTATCCCACAATTGCTTTTCAGCGGAATCATCGTAAGATTTGATCGGTTGAATCCCATTTTTGCTTCTCAAAGCGGCGTGCCATGGATTGGCAACATTATGGCGAGTAGGTGGGCTTACGAAGCTTTGGCGGTAACGCAGTATAAAGAAAATGATTACGAAAAACAGTTTTTCCAACTGGAAAAACGAAAGAAATTTTCGAATTGGAAGAAGGACTATTGGATCACTGAACTCAAGAACAAAACCGGCGTGATTGGTCGCAAGTTGACCAACAACGAACTTGACGAGGAGTTCAACAACAATCTGACGCTGTTGAAAAATGAAATATCGCGGGAAAATACGTTTCTCATAGGTCTGCGTTTCGAGCAGGTGGAAAATCTCACGCCGGAAAAAGTAACGCCGGAGATTGTGGAGCAACTGAAAAAACACCTTGAACTCTTAAACGAACACTACAAACGCGTTTACCTCAAGGCCGATGCGGAAAAAGAAAATACCGTGTATGCCATGACCCGGACGGACGCGCAGAACGCTGCTTATCTTCAGTTGATCAACAGCGCTAAGAATGATCAGCTCGAGGTGTTTGCCACGAACCGGAATGATATGAATTACATCACCGAGTTCAATGGCCACTTGATTCAAAAGAAAGACCTCGTATACCTGATGCCTTATAATTCGACCTTTTTCGGGGCTCATTTTTACGCTCCCGCAAAAAATCTCTTTGGCAAATTTGTGGATACTTTCTACGCCAATCTCATGGTGCTTTGGGGTATGACTATCGGGCTCGCCATCTGTCTCTTCCTGGATGTCTTCCCAATCACCATTCGACTATTGGAAAATCTGGTCGATTCCAAAATGCTGAAGCAAAAAAAACGGGAGCAATCATCTCCCGTTCAGTAATTTATTTGAATCTACCGATTAAAACTCGGCCACTTTTACCATTTCAAATTCCAGATCGATGATGGCATCATAATCCTCTCCGGCTTCAAGCATATCCTCATCATCCTCCTCATAGTGCCATTTTACAATCACATGCTTTCCCGCCCGCTTGATTAATTCCAGTTTCTTAAAAACATCCAGAATACACTTCGAACTGCTGGTATTGAAATATTCCAACTGAACGTGCACCAAAGTTTCTTCTGCCGGTTGAAGGGCATACGCATCAATCCAGTCGATGAGTGGCTTGTAGAAATCAATGGAGTTTTCAGGAATTGACCTGCCCTTTATACGCAATGTCCCAGTTTCTTTTTCAAATTCGATCGTGGGTGTTTTTGCTGTTCCTTCAATTTTTACGCTTTCCATATTTGAGTTACTGGTTTATTCTAATTTGTTATTTCCTGTTATAATCTATTCTCTACTCGTGTTTTACTTTGACATTGAGGCTAAAAAAACTGCTTCCGTCGCCAAACGGAATAAAACCGTATTCGAGCTTTTCTCCGCTTTTTCTGGCAATGTCTATGATGCCCAATCCGCCACCACCCTTCTCGGAGAGTTTACCTTCGGCGAGCACAGATTTATAGAGTTGTTTTATTTCTTCACTTTCCATCGCGTTGATTTCTTCAAGACGTTTCTTGAGGTTGTCTGCGTTGTTGTTCAACATAAAATTGCCGGTAATGATCGAATATCCCGTTACATTTTTGGCAATCATGATAATCACGGATGGCTGATCCTCTCCATTAGAAGATTTTTCGGGTTTATCGATGTGGTGATAAAGGTTTTGCAAACATTCCACGAGAATATTAAACATCCTTTTTTTCACTTTTGCACTCTCCCCAAATCTGTCGAGCTTGTTTTCAATAAGCTGCAAAATGGATGTGAGCAAATCTGTCGACATATCACCTTTGAAGGAGAGCATAATATTTCTGCGCTCCATTGAATCGTACAAGTCGAAAATTTCTTGAATTTGAGTCACCTTTGAGGTATTTTGCCAAATATATGAAATTGAAATTCTATCGAAGGTCGTGAAGAACTATTATTTCATCACGCACATGTTAATTACTATCATCTGCGGATTTGGTTACTTTTGCGGCTTCATTTTGTTGAATTTTCCCATTATTTTTTGAAATTTTCATGAAAATGAAATCCTGGTACCGCTCCTGGTTTGATTCTCCCTATTATCACCTGCTCTATCGCAACAGAGACGGACGGGAAGCGTCTGCCTTCATCGACCAGATTATCAAGTATTTTCAACCGGACACCGCGGCGCACTTCCTCGATCTGGCATGTGGACAAGGTCGGCACAGCATCCAGATTAATCAAAAAGGATTTACCACTACAGGTGTCGACCTCTCTGAGCAAAACATAAACAAGGCAAAAGCGCACGAAAATGGCAATCTAACCTTTCACGTACACGATATGCGCTTACCCTTTCGGGAAAATGCTTTCGACTTTGCCCTGAACCTTTTTACGAGTTTTGGTTATTTCACCACTTCACAGGAAAATGCGGATGTGCTCAACGCCCTGCATTTTAATCTCAAGCCCAAAGGCAAACTTCTCATCGATTTTCTAAACATCGCGGAAGTTCAAAAAGGACTTATTCACTCAGAAAAATTAAGTATTGAAGGGGTTCAATTTGAAATAAACAGAAAAATTGAAAAGGGTTTTATTACCAAAGAGATCCACGTAAGCGATGGCGGAAAGACAGCTGTTTTCTACGAATCCGTCAGTGCACTTTCCAAACAGGATTTTGTGGGATTGCTGGGAAGCACAGGTTTTGAAATCCTCGATATCTTTGGCAATTATAACCTCGCCCAATTTGATCGGGAATCTTCGCCGAGGTTGATCATCATAGCGCGAAAATCCCCATGACCACGATCTATCTTCTGGTGCCCTTTGCCGCTGGTCTCCTGGGAGGTCTCGCGGGCATCTTTCTCCAAGGCCGCATTACCAAAGATGTGAAAGTACTCTTGGCTTTCTCAGGTGCATATTTATTTGCGCTTGCCATCATGCATCTCCTGCCGGACATTTATCATCAGCTGGGCGCATCAGCCGGCTTATTTATTCTTCTGGGGTTTTTGCTGCAAATGATCATGGAATATTTCTCCAAAGGGATTGAACACGGACACATTCACCACAAAGATCAGCACGCGAAAGTTTTTCCGTTTGGCATCTACCTCAGTCTGTTTTTACATTCAATGATAGAAGGGCTGCCGTTGACTTCAGGAGCTGAAATATTGCAACTTCACGGCCACCACGACCATTCTGGACATCAGGATGCGCTTTTAATGGGTATTGCCATCCACAAAATCCCCGAAGCCATCGCACTCGCAGCACTGCTTTACCACTTTTTTGATTCCAAAGCCAAGGTGATTATTTACATTCTCGTCTATGCACTGGCCACGCCCGTTGGTATGCTCATTGGCGGATTTATCCTTTCGGGAAATATAGCAGACCCTGCCACTTTGTACGCTCAAATACTTGCTGTTGCGGTCGGTATATTTCTCCACGTCTCCACCACCATTATTTTTGAAGCCGAAGACCAGCACCGGTTCAACTGGAAAAAAACCCTTGCCATTTTGCTCGGTTTGGGATTGGTGTTGGCTGTCTGACCGCGTCTTAGCAAAAGTCTCTCAGACCGTCGCTTTCTTCCTATGATATCATAGATAAATCAGATAGCTTATCGTTGCTCCAACTGCACGTTCAGCGTACTTTTGCAGAGAATCAAAAACAAATTGAATGTCTGTATTAGTAGGAAAAAAAGCACCATCATTTAAGGCGAATGCTGTAATCAATGGCGAAGAAATTGTTGAAAATTTCTCGCTGGATCAATTCATCGGAAAAAAACACGTTTTGTTGTTTTTCTACCCCAAAGATTTCACGTTCGTGTGCCCCACAGAACTCCACGCATTTCAGACGCGCTTGTCTGATTTCAAAGAGCGTGGAGTAGAAGTCGTTGCCGTATCCACCGACACTGAGCAATCGCACTGGGGTTGGCTGCAATTGAACAAAGATCAGGGTGGGATTCAGGGAATCACATATCCACTCGTGGCTGACACGAACAAAACCATATCGCACAACTTTGACGTTTTGACCGGCGAATTCTATTATGACGATAATGGACTGCTCCAGGCAGAAGGTGAACTTGTGGCTTACCGCGGTCTCTTCCTCATTGACAAAGAAGGAGTGGTGCGCCATCAAATCGTAAACGACCTTCCGCTGGGAAGGAATGTCGATGAAGCCATTCGAATGGTGGATGCACTTCAGTTTTTTGAAGAAAAAGGGGAAGTATGTCCAGCCAATTGGTCCAAAGGCAAAGAAGGTATGAATGCCACACACAGCGGTGTGGCTGAATATCTGTCAGCAAATTAATTCGCAAAACACATAAAATGAAGCCGTCTCGTCAAATTTCGAGACGGTTTTTTATTTTAGAAAAAGATGACTTACATCCCGGTCGGGAATCATACAGCTGTCTTTTTTGCCAAACCAGCGATACCGGTTTCGGGCGATGAAATCATAAACTCCGTCGCGAACGAATTTGGGGATAATGCGGAATACGGCCAAACCCGGCCATACACCTCCGAGATGACGGGCGATTATCAGCGCAGCATCGCTCTTATCGTAAAGCACTCCATCATCATACACCAAAATGCTGTCAACATCCCGGAAACCAGGAAACCGTACCAGGATATCGCGGCCGGCAGGCCACGTCAGGCTGGCAAACCGGAACAAATCCTTGCGATCCCGTTTAATAACGAACTGCACAGCGCCATTGCACAAATTGCAGTGGCCATCAAAAAGCACGAGAATCTTGTCGTCCCGAATTTTCAACGAAGTGTCGCTTTCATTGCGACAAAATTAAGGTTTAACAAAGGATTTTCTAATTTTGACGATAAGTGAACTACCTGAAATAAAATGAAAAGAGATAATGCCGTTTTTGAGATTATAGCCAAAGAAAAAAACAGACAAATGGAAGGCATCGAATTGATCGCTTCCGAAAATTTTGTCAGCGATCAGGTGATGGAAGCCATGGGCTCCGTAATGACCAATAAATATGCTGAGGGCCTTCCCGGCAAAAGGTATTACGGTGGATGCGAATTTGTAGATCAAACCGAAACTTTGGCCATTGAGAGGCTCAAAGAATTGTTTGGTGCCGCCTGGGCCAATGTCCAACCCCATTCCGGCGCACAAGCCAATGCTGCAGTGATGCTCGCGGTGCTGCAACCCGGTGATACAATCATGGGATTTGACCTGAGCCATGGAGGCCATCTCACCCATGGTTCACCTGTCAACTTTTCCGGAAAGTTGTACAACCCCACTTTTTACGGTGTGGAAAAAGAAACTGGGCGGATTGATTACGACAAATTGGAAAAGAAAGCCCTTGAGGCGAAACCCAAATTGTTGATTTGCGGAGCATCGGCCTATTCCCGCGATTGGGATTATAAAAGAATGCGCGCCATCGCCGACAAAATCGGTGCCTTGCTCCTGGCTGATATTTCTCACCCGGCAGGTTTGATTGCTGCAAAATTGCTCAACGATCCACTGCCTCATTGCCATATCGTCACCTCCACGACCCACAAAACCTTGCGGGGCCCGCGGGGTGGTATCATCATGATGGGCAAAGATTTTGACAATCCGTTTGGACTGAAAAATCCCAAAGGCGAAATCCGACCCATGTCAGCACTCTTGGATTCTGCCGTATTTCCCGGTACCCAGGGTGGGCCGCTCGAACACGTCATCGCTTCCAAGGCTGTGGCTTTTGGCGAAGCACTCACTCCGGAGTACCGCAGCTACAGTAAACAGGTAATTGACAATGCTCGAAAAATGGCTGAAGCCTTTGTGAAAAGAGGATATCATGTTATTTCCGGAGGCACAGACAACCACAGCATGCTCATCGACCTGCGCTCCAAAGATGTAACGGGAAAAGAAGCGGAAAACACCCTGATAAAAGTCGACATCACTGTCAATAAAAACATGGTGCCTTTTGATGATAAATCACCCTTTGTAACGAGTGGCATCCGCGTTGGAACACCTGCGATAACCACGCGTGGTCTCACCGAAAAACACATGGATGAAATTGTTGACCTCATCGACCGCACGCTAACCAACAGAGAAAATCCAGAGAAACTCTCTGAGATTAAATCTGAAGTAAATGCCATGATGCATGGATTCCCGCTGTTTGCGGAAGCTGAAGTCATGGAAAAATAGTCCAGAATTTTATGAAAATACCTGCCAACGACCCGCAGAGAAAGTCATGGGTGCCTGTGCCGGACCTGAGCGATTTCCCCATACAGAATTTGCCGTTTGGCATTTACAGCGATTCAGAATCCGATCACCACGTTTGCACTGCGATTGGAGAGCACGTTCTGGATCTTTATGAGCTGCACACCCGCGGTTACCTGACCGACCTGGGATTTAAAAGCACCGATTTCGCCGGTCCTTTCTTAAATCCCATGATGAAGAATGGGAAAGGAGCTGTACGGAATTTGCGAAACAAGCTCGCCGAGCTGCTCGACCTGACAGACAGCAGATTGCGAAACAATGATACGGATCGGGCCAAAATATTGAAAAGTCAATCGGCGGTGACGATGCATTTGCCAGTCGAAGTGGGTGATTATACGGATTTCTATTCAAGTATCGAACATGCCACCAATGTCGGAACGATGTTTCGCGATCCGGATAATGCCTTGTTGCCCAACTGGAAACACATTCCCGTGGGTTACCATGGCAGAAGTTCATCCATCATCGTGTCCGGACAATCCATCCATCGGCCCAACGGTCAGACCCGGCCGGATGACAACCAGCCGCCGGTTTTTGGACCTTCGCGGCTGCTTGATTTCGAGCTTGAAATGGCTTTTGTGACTTTCGATGGAAAACCCTTGGGAGAAACCATTACCACGGGCGAAGCCGAAGATTACATTTTCGGCATGTTGATTTTCAACGACTGGTCGGCGCGCGATATTCAAAAATGGGAATACGTACCTCTCGGCCCATTTCTGGCAAAAAATTTCGCCTCTTGCGTTTCGCCATGGATTGTAACCCTTGATGCGCTGGACGCCTTTCGGGTAAAAGGCGAACCGCAGGATCCTCCTGTGTTGCCCTATCTACAGTATGAAGGTGAAAAAAATATCGATATCCAACTCGAGGTAGGCATTTTGCCGGAAGACGCTGAAAACAAGCAAGGTGGGGAGAAAATCGTCAGTCGGTCAAACTATAAGTACATGTACTGGAACATGAATCAACAATTGGCCCATCATACCATAAACGGCTGCAACATACGCTGCGGGGACATGCTTGCCTCGGGCACCATTTCCGGAAAGGAACCTTCCAGTTTTGGCTCGATGCTTGAAATCAGTTGGCGCGGTACAAAACCAGTGCAAATGCCAGACGGATCTGAACGCAAATTTATCAATGACGGCGATACGGTTATCATGCGCGGACATTGCCAAAACAATCAGGTCCGCATCGGGTTTGGAGAAGTAAGAACGAAGGTTTTACCCGCAAAAAAATTCCAACAATAAACCGTGAAATTGAGCCGAAACAGATGAATCTAAAAATCGATCTTGAAAAGGAAAAGAAAGAGATTCTTTCGAGCTACCGCAGTCTGTTGCGGATTTCAAAACATTCAAAATCGTCAGGAGACCGGAAACTGATTCGAAAGGCTTTTGATGTGGCGCTTGAAGCACACAAAGACATGCGCCGAAAATCGGGCGAACCTTACATTTACCACCCGATTGCTGTCGCCCGTATTGTGGCTGAAGAAATTGGCCTCGGAACCACAGCCATCATCGGCGCGCTGCTCCACGATACTGTAGAAGACACCGAGCTGACACTGGATGATGTGGAGCATGTATTTGGCCCAAAAGTGCGGCAGATCATCGATGGGCTCACCAAAATTTCTGACATTTTCGACAACACCACCAGCATTCAGGCTGAGAACTTTCGGAAAATGTTGCTCACCCTCTCGGACGATGTGCGGGTGATATTGATCAAACTCGCCGACAGGCTGCACAACATGCGCACGTTGGACTCCATGAAGCGGGAAAAACAGCTGAAGATAGCGAGTGAAACACAGTACATGTTTGCTCCACTGGCGCACCGGTTGGGACTTTATTCGATCAAAACCGAGCTCGAAGATTTGGCTCTGAAATACACCGAGCCCGAACAATATGTAGAGATTGCGATAAAACTCAAAAAAGGTCAGGCAGTAAGAACCAGGTTTATAAACCAGTTTATATTACCGATCACCCGGGCACTGGATAAAGAAAATCTAACATACGAAATCAAAAGCCGACCGAAATCGATCTACAGTATCTGGAACAAGATATACCAGAAGAATATTCCTTTTGAAGAGATATACGACCTGTTCGCCATCCGGATTATTTTGGATACCCCTCCGGAAATGGAAAAAGCCGAATCCTGGAAAGTGTACTCCATTGTCACAGATTTTTACCAACCCAATCCGGATCGCCTGCGCGACTGGATATCGACTCCCAAAGCCAATGGCTACGAGTCGTTACACACCACCGTGATGAGCCCCACCGGAAAGTGGGTGGAAGTACAAATCCGATCAAGGCGAATGGATGAAGTAGCCGAAATGGGCTATGCAGCGCACTGGAAATACAAAGGTCAACAGGATGGGGAATCGAGTCTTGACATTTGGTTGTCACGCATTCGCGAAATGCTGGATTCGAACAACAGTGGGGCCTTCGATTTTATAGATGATTTTAAACTCAATCTGTTCAGCGACGAGATATTTGTCTTCACGCCAAATGGCGATTTGAAGTCGCTCCCGACGGGTGCCACTGCGCTTGATTTCGCATTTGAAATTCACTCCCAGGTAGGAGAAACCTGCATCGGAGCGAAAGTAAATCAAAAACTTGTGCCGCTGAGTCACAAGCTAAAAAGCGGCGACCAGATAGAGATTATCACATCGAAGAAACAAAAGGCAAAAGAAGATTGGCTGGGGTATGTGGTAACCGCAAAAGCCAAGTCGAAGATCAAATCTGCGCTGAAAGAGGAACAGAAAAAGGTGGCCAGCCTTGGCAAGGAAATGGTGCAGCGCAAATTCAAGAGCATCGATGTAGATTTCAATAGCCGGAATGTTTCAGAGCTGGAACATTATTACCATGCGAAAGGCGCTACTGAGATGTATCACGATATGGCTCTCGGCAAAATTTCCCTGAAGAAACTCAAGGGATTCAAGGTGGAGGCAGGGAATCTTGTCTTTGGCGATAAACGGGAAGACTTGCCTGAAGAAAAACAAGAAAAGCACACAGCCATTCCCAATGACATGCTGATCATCGGTGACGACGAAATAGACGTTCCTTACAAACTTGCTCCTTGCTGCAATCCAATACCCGGCGATCATGTGTTTGGTTTCGTGACCATCAATGATGGCATTAAAATTCACCGGGGAAGTTGCCCAAATGCCATTCAGCTCCGGTCAAATTACGCTTATCGCGTTATTCGCGCAAAATGGCAGAGCCAGAAAGCCAAAGAATTCGTTGCAAGTGTCTTTTTTAAGGGAATTGATGACATTGGATTGGTGCACAACATTACCCAAACCATCTCATCTGACCTCAATGTGAACATGAAATCCATCAGTTTTGAAAGCAACGATGGCGTGTTCGACGGGCGGGTAAGTGTCTACGTCTACGACACAGACCATTTGAACAGCTTAATTTCAAGATTGCGAAAAGTTGAAGGCGTTTTGACTGTGACCCGGGGAGATTCCGCGACTGCGACGCGTTAAATTACCTCCCGATTCCGTTGACAGATCGCAGGATTTGGCGTAGATTTGCTTTTTTAAAAGAATGGTAATATCTACGCTGGAAACACAGGAAAAAGTTAAAAAGATTTTTTCCGCTTATCTGGAACAAAACGGGCATCGGAAAACACCTGAGCGTTTTGCCATTCTCAATGAAATTTATGAGTACGACGGCCATTTTGATATAGAATCACTCTATATCAAAATGAAAAACAAAAACTATCGTGTGAGCCGCGCCACACTCTACAATACGATTGACCTGTTGCTCGCATGCTCTCTTGTGCGCAAACACCAGTTTGGAAAAAATCTCGCACAATTTGAAAAGTCACATGAGTTTAAACAACATGATCATGTTATTTGCACTGATACGGGTGAAGTACTGGAGTTTTGTGACCCAAGAATTGAAATGATAAAAAGCACCATAGAAGATATTTTTGATTTGAAAATTTTACATCACAGTTTGTACTTTTATGCGGTTCGCAACAATAAGAAAGCGGATAAATAGTCACTTTTCCCTAAACCAATCAAAGAAAAAAAATGGCCTTTTCATTTAAGCTCGACAAAATAGAATCCATTGCTATACTAAAAATGGCAGGAAGACTTGTAGACAAGGTAGAAGCAGTAGAAATTAGCGTCGAAATAGAAGAAGAATTGGCTGAAGGTACAAGTCAGTTTATTATCGACCTGAACGAGCTTGAATACATGAACAGCACCGGATTAAATATCCTTCTTACCCTGATGAATATGGCGAGAAATAAAGGTGGTGAAGCCATCATTGTGGCTGCGCGTCCGCGCATTCAGTCTTTGTTTGCTGTGACCAAACTCAATTCGGTTTTCAAAATGAAGGATACCATCGAAGAAGCGAAAACCTACTTCAATGAAATGCATCAAAATAAATAAATGAATACAAAAGTCGATGTACTTCTAGGCCTGCAATGGGGCGATGAAGGAAAAGGCAAGATTGTGGATGTATTAACGCCACAATATGAAATTATCGCCCGATTTCAGGGTGGACCAAATGCCGGCCATACCTTGGAATTCAACAACATAAAACATGTCCTGCACACCATCCCATCAGGTATTTTTCATCCTGAAAAAATAAATGTCGTAGGCAATGGCGTGGTGATAGACCCGGTAATTTTTAAACGGGAAATCGATGCCCTCGAAAAAATGAATGTCGACGTCCGTAGAAGTTTGATGATTTCGCGTAAAGCGCATCTCATCCTTCCGACACATTGCGTGCTCGATTCGGCCTCCGAAGCCGAAAAAGGAAAAAAGAAAATTGGCTCAACCCTGAAGGGAATTGGACCCACTTACATGGACAAAACAGGCCGGAATGGTTTGCGAATCGGCGATCTTTTTGGTGACGATTTTGAAGAGAAATACAACCAACTCAAGAATAAACACAAGAAAATTCTCGAACAGTACGATTTCGAATACGACATTACTGAAAAAGAAAAGGCCTGGTACGAAGGGGTGGAAAAAATCAAATCGCTCAACGTCATTGACTCAGAGCACTACCTCAACAATGAACTCCGCAAGGGTCACCGTATTTTGGCTGAGGGCGCTCAGGGAAGTTTGCTTGATATTGATTTTGGAAGTTACCCTTTTGTGACCTCATCAAATACCATTGCTGCGGGAGCATGCACAGGTCTCGGCATTGCGCCCAACCGCATTGGCGAGGTAATCGGGATATTCAAAGCCTATTGCACCCGCGTGGGCAGCGGCCCCTTCCCTACTGAGCTGGAAGATGAAACTGGTGAACGGATTCGCAAGGAAGGTGCTGAATTTGGCGCCACCACAGGTCGCCCCCGTCGATGTGGATGGCTCGATCTACCGGCTTTGAAATACGCGATCATGATCAATGGCGTCACCCAATTGAACATGACAAAAGCGGATGTGCTCTCTATTTTCGATACTATTCAAATTTGCACGCATTATCAGATAGATGGGCGTACCATCGATTATATGCCATACGATGCGCATCTGAAAGATATCAAACCGGTTTACAAGTCCATGAAAGGATGGACCACTGACCTGACGGGTCTGTACAGCGAAAATGATTTCCCTTCCGAACTCTCAGATTACATTGCTTTTCTGGAGCAGGAACTTGAAACACCGATCACCATTGTTTCCGTCGGTCCGGACAGAAAACAGACCATTTTGCGCAAAGCAGTGGTGGCTTAATTTGAGGCACCACTTTTGCTTACCTGTGCGAAATGAATTTTTTCTATGCAGCTCAAACTGATACCATTTGTTATCCTGCTTTTTGCGTCAATGTCAGACGTTTTCGGCCAGGATAAAAATGTAATTGAACTGCTTGGCGCAAAATCCCTTCAATTTGATAAAAGTATGGGCATCGATGCCCAGCGGCTGATCGGTGAAGTCCGGTTTCGCCACAAAGGCGCGTTGATGTTTTGCGACAGCGCATACCTATACAATGCCAGCAACAGCATTGATGCCTTTGGTAATGTGCGCGTATTGCAGGGCGATACCCTTGAATTGCTGAGCGATAAACTGTTTTACAGCGGAAATACCCAAATCGTAAAAGTGCGCAACAATGTATTGCTCAACGACAAAGAAATGACTTTGGCCACCAATACGTTGGATTTCAATCGGAAAACCGGGGTCGCTGTATTTTACGATGAAGGTTTGATTACTTCAAAAGTCAATGAGAACAGGCTGATCAGTTGCGAGGGCATTTATAATTCCAACACAGAATTTTTTTATTTCCGGGAGGATGTGGAGCTCACCAATCCCAAATATGTCGTAGAAACCGATACGCTCGATTACGATAACCTGAATGAAATATCATATTTTCAGGGTCCAACATTTATCTATTCAGATGAAAACACCATCTATTGCGAGAATGGTTGGTATGATACCAAAAAGGATATTTCCCAATTTAACGAAAACGCCTATCTCGACAATGGGCAACAGGTACTTCGCGGCGACAGCCTTTGGTATTGGCGCACAGGAGGATTGGGTAGAGCCTACGAAAATGTTTCTATAACCGATACAACCGAGCAGTACATCATCCGCGGTGCGTTTGGAAGCTATTTTGAAAAAACGGGAAAAAGTCTTGTCACCGGACGGGCAGAATTTATTCAGTACGATGACCTTGATTCGCTGTTTTTGCACGGCGATACCTTGCTTGCTGTCAATGACACAGCGACCGGAAACAAAATTTATGCCTATCCCAACGTGCGATTTTACCGAACAGATATGCAGGGTGTTGCCGATTCGCTGGTTTATGTCCGTGCAGACAGCATGATACACATGTTTGAAAATCCAGTTCTTTGGTCGGATCATTTGCAAATTACCGGTGATACCATACAGTTGAAAACCACAGATACCGGAATCGAAAGACTATATGTATTCGATCACGCTTTTATGGCCGATCGTGTGTATGAAGATGATAGCCTGAAATACAATCAGATCAAAGGCAAAAAACTGACCGGATATTTTCAGAACAACGAGCTAAAACGGGTATTCATCAATGGGAATGGTCAGTCGCTTTACTATGCCATGGAAGAGGCGAAGGTGGAAGTGCCGGATACCGCTGGGACGAATGTTATTGAGAAAGATTCTGTTGTGCTATCCGATATGTCTCCGGATACCTTGACCAGCGACACGGTACCAGCCTATTCTCTTCAGAAAACAATTACAATCACTGAGCAAAAAATAATCGGAGTCAATAAAGCCATCTGCAGCAATATCGCCATTTATCTGGAAAATAAAAAAGTTCAAAAAATTCGGTTTTTGGTAAAACCGGACGGCGCATTTATTCCGTTGTTCAAATTTACGACTGAAGATGCTTTTTTCGATGGATTTTACTGGCATTCAGAGCGAAGGCCAAAAGATCGATACGACATTTTTCGGGTGGAAACGCCTGTGGTTTTGCTTCAGTAAGGTTTCCCCTCTGCGCGGGCGGTTTTTAAAGCTGTCGCATACCAAATTAATTCGTCAGAAAGCTTTTTGAAACTTTTTTCCAGATTCGCGTCGTCCCATTTTCCATTTTCATCAAATGTTTTTCGAATGTTTGAAACCGGAACAATTGCGGAAGGCGTGACCATACCGAGCTCCCCCAATACCACCCTGGCGTGAACAGATGCGCGAACACCCCCAAAACCACCGACTGAATAGGATACAATTCCGGCAGGTTTGAAATAAAATTCCTGCTGAAAGTGATCCAGCATATTTTTTAATCCTGCTGGAAGGCCGTGGTTGTATTCACCCGTAACCAACACATATCCATCCGCAGATTCAAATAGTTCGTGCAATTCCTGCAAATTTTTTGGCGGTTTCTCATCCTTGTATTCCTTGTACATCTTATGCAGAATGGGCAAGTCATAAGCTTTTGCATCAGCCAATACGGGATTACAAACAGATTTTAACTGTTCGACTACGAAATTGGCTACATGGATACCATACCGCTTTTCGCGGTATGAGCCGTACAATACTGCTATTTTGAGTTTGGAATTTGTCATAAGAAGAAATTATCATCCGGACCGAGATTCCGGTTTCGTTCAAATTTAAGATCCTTCAAAAGGGTCGATTTGATGTTAAGTGATAAATTATAACTCTGACGCAACCCAAAAGGAACAATGCGCGCATTAAGTTCCCAACAATTTAAGTCGACGCTCACCACAAATGTTGTCGTCGAAATTTCCTTGTTTACAAAATCATATCCAGTGTTAAAATTGACTCGAATCCGACCAAAGAATTCAATATTTCCATTCATCATCAAAGTTTGCGTGATGGCAATGGAATCAACAATAGATAAACGCTCATCGAGCATGATTGTTTCTCTCCCCCGTCGGATGTCCACCACATAGCCGAAATTAAGTGACCACGGAACCGTAAAATCGCTGAAGAAAGGTTTTTTCACATCCAGATCGGCAGTTGTTTCCGCCATTTCACTTTCTTCCGGAATTAATCCTTCTACTGGAGTTGTCGGTATCCCTTTTTGACCTTTAAACATACTGCTGCCCAGGCCTGCGGCATTCAATGCGATGTTTCCATTTTCGAATGAGGCTAGCTGACCATTGCGGTTAAAATTGTACTCATCTACAAGTATCGGAGAACGGCTGCCTTCCCTTGCTTCAAAAGTGTAAGGATTGAAAGCAGCCCGAAAATTGATATTTGCGTATTTCGTAATTTGCGTTCTACCGCTCAGGGCGATATTCGATAATTTCAAGGAGTCAGCAGCCATATTATAACTTCCATTCACCTGAATATTTTCGATCAGTGGCACTTTTACGAATTTATTTACCGTATCGCGTCTGCTGGCGATTTTCGCCTCGAGATTGTTGACGAGTGAGAAATTGATGGCACCGGAACGACCCGATGGGGGACCACCAAATAGGGTACCTTCATAAGGCGAATAACTTCCCAAGGCACCTTCCGGGCCGAAAAAACCATAAATATTTCGATCAAAATCGGGTCGGTATGAATAACCAACCGTGGGAGTCATGGTGTGTCGAATGGCTTGTAATTTTTTTCCCCGAAAGGAGAACATACCGTAAACCTTGGTGGTAACATTGGTGGAAAAGTTCCAGTCTCCGTTTCTGTCAAAGCCCTGAAGAGTATCTCTGACATAACCCAGAAGATCCTCATCAAAGCTGCGCCCGTAAGTTTCAAAATGCCATCGTTCCGAATAGTTGAAAGATGGATTTATACTGAACGCCTTCACCTTTAATGAGGTAGAAGCACTGGCAGAATGCCGAACACCATTTTGGAATTGGTTTCGCAGGGAGTCCAGATTGTTCAACCTCAACTGACTCTCCGTGGCCTGGAGTGTATTTCGAAAATTACCAGAGTACGTTACCCCAATTTTTTCATAAAATGCCTGTTTTGGATTGTCATTAAAAAGTCCGTCGAGCGGAAAAGTTCGTGCGCGTGTTGCGGCGAGTTCGGGCAGGGTAAAGTTGTAATTCTGGGTTTGGGAGTTTTGATCGTGACCTGCATTCAATGCGAGATTCCAGGGAGAATCGTAAAAAGATCGTTGATAACGGATATTTGAACGGAATGTATTTGTGAGAAAGTCGTTTTGCGTCGCGTTCAGATTATTCTGAAAATTCTGAGAACTACCGGCATTGATATCTGCAGAAAAATTTGAATTGGGCCGTGCTTTCATATCCTGTCGGTGTGTCCAGTTTACAAAAAAGTTTCTAGCCTCCTGATATGTAAATAATTCCTGATCGCCTTGTTTAAGCACGTTATATTGCAAATTCAGGTTACCGTCGTACCTGTACTTCTGCGTATAGCGTGAAATGTTTTGCAAACCCCAACTTCCGCGACTGAAAATATCACCGAGAATTTTGGTATCGGCATTTTCGCCCAAAGGCGTGTAGAATCCACCATCATTCAAAAAATAGCCCTGTCGCTGCCCATTTCCATAACTGGGTATTACGATTCCCGCCTGCCGTTTCTCAGAATTGGGAAAAAATCCAAAAGGAAATACGAGCGGTGTGGGTACGCCGTAAAATGCCAGATAACCTGGGCCGGTTACGATCTTGTCGTCTTTGATTACCTTGATTTTCCCGATTTTAAATCGGGTTTTCGCATTGGGATCTGCACAGGGACAATATTCGCCATTGCGAATGTAGATGACATTTCCACCTTCCACTGTTTTCACCTCCTTGCCTGTAAGATTGCCCTCAATAATTTCTGTTTCAACAAGGGTAATATAGCCTTGTTTGGTCTTGAAATTATAGTCCATGGCCCGGGCGTCAAATTCCGATGGCCCGTCTACAAATTGTGGCAGCCCTGTCCAGTTTCCCAAACTATCCTGCACGCCTTCGGCATGTACGGTGTAAGACTCGAAATCATATACAATCCGCTCTGCCTTCAGTGTGATTGAGCCATAGGTAACCACAGCGTCCCCATAGAGATATACTTTCTTCGTTATTACATCGTTGTCGATGGAGTCTCGCGCACTGTAATCGATCAGATCGCTGATTGGAGAATCACGGGCAGCATCCGCAGCCAGGGTAGAATCGCGTTCAACCTGCGATAAACTATCGATCGTGGCCAGCAAGGTATCACCTTCAATTGGGCGCACCGAATCTGCTTTCAGGCTGTCGGGATCTATCTGTGACAAACCCCTGGATGGCGTGATTATGAACATCAGCATAAGGATAAATACTACCTTTATTGCCGCCAGGACAGAGCCGATGTACTTATTTTTAATGATTACAACGTATTTAAAAACGTCCAAAACTACGTAATTAGCAAAGGAAAAATGGGCGTAAAAACGCAAATGCACCGTAAACCCAAAATCAAACTTATTGGAGGACTCGCCGCAGGGCTCCTTGCATGTGCCGTGCTCTTAGCATCTTCTATGCCAAAAAAGAAGGATTCTGATGCTGTGACGCGCGTGGTCATTGACGCAGGCCATGGCGGAAAAGATCCTGGAAATCTCGGTACAGGCAGATACAAGGTCACCGAAAAAACCATTGCCCTCAATGTTGCATTGAAGGTAGGAAACTACATCAAGGAAGCTTATCCCGATGTCGAAGTGATGTATACCCGCAGCGATGACACCTTCATACCCCTGCATGAACGCACAAAATTTGCCAACACCAAAGGAGCCGACATCTTTATATCGATCCATTGTGACGCATTCACGCGCGAAGCGGCACGTGGGGCGGGGAGTTTCGTGATGGGGCCAGCCAAAACCGAAGCCAATCTGCGCGCTGCACAAAAAGAAAACGCGGCCATCCTTCTGGAAAAAGACCGCGAAGAAAATTACGAAGGCTTCGACCCCAATTCGCCGGAAGGCCTGATAGAACTGAGCCTTCGCCAAAATGCACACATTCACCAGAGTCTGAAATTTGCCAAACAGGTACAGGATCAAATGCGCACACGGGTCGGGCGTGAAGATCGCGGAGTAAAACAGGCTCCCTTCTGGGTTATTTCCTTTACCACCATGCCCAGTGTACTCATCGAACTTGGATTTTTAACAAATAAAGAAGATGAGGATTTTTTAAACAGCACCACTGGTCAGGATTACGTGGCCTCAGCCGTATACCGCGCTTTCAAGGATTACAAAACTGAAATGGATGTAATAAATTCGGCTATACTGGAGATTAACCCGGTGATAGTACCTGCGTTGGAGAAACCTGCAACCCCCTCTGGAAGTACAAAAGGAATCGTGTTTAAGGTACAACTGGCATCTTCGTCCAATCCAGTTTCATTGAAGCCAGAAAACTTTAACGGACTGAATGGCGTCACAGAATACCGTGATGGCAAATTGTATAAGTACCTTTGGGGCCAAGCTTCGGATTATGAAGAGGCAAAAAATCTTCAAAAGAATGTGCGAAAGACTGGCTATAAGGGCGCTTTTATAGTGGCATTCGATGGAGAAAACAAACGGATGGCATTGGATGAAGCACTCAAACAAATGCCTGATAATTAATAAGATGACGTGAAAATTCGCAGAGAAACCAAGATAGGAATCGTCGTAGTGATGGCCGCAGCTTTGATCTACTTCGGACTTAACTTTTTAAAAGGCATCAATATTTTCAATACGCCCACTATATATTACGGGGTGTATGAAAAAGTCAATGGACTGCAAACGTCCAATCCAGTCATTTTGAATGGTTACAAAATAGGTCAGGTGAAGTCCATCGAGATGTCGAAAACCCAACGGGGCAGACTCACCGTCGAAATGCTCATTTATGAGGACGTCGATATCCCAAAAGATTCGAAAGCCGTATTGCGAAGCGCTGACCTACTCGGTTCGATGCAGGTACAAATTCAGCTCGGCCGAAGTATTGAGTTGGCACAAACCGGTGATACCCTGACACCCGATATCGAAGCTGACCTTGTAGACGAGGTAAATGCCCAAATTGCTCCTATCAAACGAAAAGCTGAAGGTTTGATTTCTTCTGTTGATTCCGTCATTCGCGTTATTGAGGCTATTTTGAATACGGATTCTCAACAAAATCTCATCGAAAGTTTTACGGGTATCAACAACGCCATAGCAAGTTTGCAACGCACGGCTTTCCAAGTAGATACACTCGTACGGGAAGAGCGACAAAGAATCAGTGCCATTTTTGTCAACGTCCAAAATTTGACGGAAGTGCTCAGCAAAAATGGAGATCAGCTTGACAACATTATCAAGAATTTCTCTCAAATCAGTGATACTTTGGCGAAAGCAAATATTGCTCAAACCATCGTCAATGCCAACGCGGCCTTGGCAGATGTATCGAAAGTGGTAGAGAAAATCAACTCCGGAGAAGGGAGTCTTGGTATGCTGATTAACAATCCTGAAATGTACAACAGGCTTGAGGCCGCATCGAAAAACCTCGACCTGCTTACAGAAGATATTCGCATCAATCCGAACAGATATGTACATTTTTCTGTTTTTGGAAGAAAGAATAAGAATGTGGAACTTTCTGAAGCCGAATTGAAGGAACTGAAAGAATACGTAAACTCACAGGAAGGAGAATAACAACGCATGGGTATAGGCAACATCATTTTTCTCATTTTGCTCCTGACCATCTCAGGAATTTTTACGGTCCAGGTCAGAAAAATCAGACGCAATATTTTGTTGGGTCGTGACATAGAACGCAATGACCGGAAAGGCGAACGATTATCCGTCATGACCCGGGTCGCATTGGGCCAGTCCAAAATGGTCAAGCGACGCTTGGCTGGCATTATGCACATTTTCATTTACGCCGGATTTGTAATCATCAACATTGAAGTACTGGAAATCATGATTGACGGAATATTCGGGACCCACCGAATTTTCGCTTTTCTGGGGCCATTGTACAATGTGCTTATCGCTTCTTTTGAAATCCTGGCAGCTCTTGTTTTAATTGCCTGCATTGTATTTTTAATTCGACGGTATTCCAAACAGATTGCCCGGTTTCGAATGCGCGAATTAAAAGGTTGGCCACGAAGCGATGCATATTATATTCTTTGGATTGAAGTGACTCTCATGACCGCATTTCTCACCATGAACGGTGCGGACTACGCACTTCAACAGAGCGGAGAACCAGGGTACGTGCAGGCGGGAGCTTTTCCCATAAGCGGCATGTTTTCCGGTTTTTTCAGTCAGTTTTCGGTCGGCACTCTGATCGCCATTGAGCGCACCGCATGGTGGTATCATATCGTGGGAATTCTTTTGTTCCTCATTTATATTCCCATGTCGAAACACTTCCATATATTCCTCTCATTTCCAAATGTTTATTACAGCAATCTAAACAAGTTGGGTAAGTTTACCAATATGGACAAGGTTACCGCTGAGGTGAAACTCATGATGGATCCTTCTGCCGATCCTTACGCTGTGCCTGCAGAAGGAGAGCCGGTAGAAACTCCTGAAAAATTCGGAGCCCGGGATGTACAGGACCTCACGTGGAAAAATCTCATGGACGCATATTCCTGCACGGAATGTGGCCGATGTTCAGATAGTTGTCCGGCCAGCCTTACCGGCAAATTGCTCTCCCCCCGCAAGATCATGATGGATACACGCGACAGGCTGGAGGAAGTGGGTCGAAATATTGATAAACATGGCATCGGTCACGATGATGGAAAGGCCCTACTCGGAGATTATATCCTCGA
>Ga0105044_10001091_pt1 | contig 35552 bp, 31 predicted proteins | sample MAT01_FD_78092 | JGI IMG/M metagenome (GOLD analysis project Ga0105044, IMG submission 78092) | Freshwater microbial communities from Lake Fryxell liftoff mats and glacier meltwater in Antarctica - MAT-01 | ecosystem: Environmental > Aquatic > Freshwater > Ice > Liftoff microbial mat | place...
GTCACCTTCGTGATCATCACCGTGGCCGGCTTGCAGATCAGGTTCGGGCTGACCACCGCGAGCAGGTTCGTGTGTCCGGCCGACTGGCGGGCCAGCGCGTTGGCGAATGCCACGCCGACGGGGCCATCCTTGTCGCCGATCAGCAGGTCGATGTGCGAGACGTTGTCCAGATCGCTGCCTTCAATAACCAGCGCTTCGCCGATGTACATAGACATGGTGGCAATTCTCCGCTTTCAGTTGCACGAGTGTGACGATGAGAGTGACGACGGGGCCACTATATCGACCGGGGACGGTTGAGCAACCGATTTTCCTGTTGAACCGCGGCCCGCAACCCCGACAATGCTCTGCGGAACGCAAAGGAAACTGCCATGCCCGATCCGCTCACGACTGAACAGTGCCATGTGCTTGCCCTCTCGCTGGTGCCGGGCCTCGGGCCGCGGCTGACGTCGGCACTGCTCGCGCACTTCGGCTCGGCCGAAGCGGCCTGCCGTGCGACCGAACGCGAACTGTGCGAAGTACCGCACATCGGGCCCAAACTGGCGGCCGACTTCGTCAGCGCCCTGCGCGTGGCGGACGTCGTCGCTGAAATAGCCGCCATGGAGCGGCACGGCGTCGGCATTGCCGTTCAGGGAGACGACAATTACCCCGCCGCATTGGCGACCATACCCGACCCGCCACGGCTCATCTACATTCGCGGCACGCTCCTGCCGGCCGACGGCAACGCCGTCGCCATTGTCGGCTCGCGGCAATGTACTCCGTACGGCAAGAAGATGACGGAGAAACTTGCCGGTGGACTGGCCCGCGCGGGCTACACAATCATCAGCGGCCTGGCACGCGGCATCGACGGTTCGGCCCATGAAGGAGCGTTGGCGGTTGGCGGGCGAACACTGGCGATCATGGCGGGGGGATTGTCGAACATCTACCCGCCCGAACACGCCGAACTTGCGGACAAAGTAGCCGGTTCCGGAGCGCTGATCACCGAAACGCCGATGATGATGATGCCGCAGCGCGGTATGTTCCACTCTCGCAATCGCCTGATCTCCGGCATAGCGACGGCTGTCGTCGTCATTGAGGCCAATGACCGCAGCGGCGCGCTCATCACGGCCCGCCACGCCGGCGAGCAGGGCCGTGACCTGTTCGCGCTGCCTGCCAACGTCGACAGTCCGACGAGTGCCGGGAGCCTGAAGTTGCTGCGCGACGGTGCCCGAGTGTTCCGCGACCTGGATGACCTCCTCGAAGACCTGCGCGGCATCCCCGTCGGTCCGCCGTCGAAAACCGATCGAGTAGCGGCATTGCCGACACTTTTTCCGATTCCGCCCGAACTGCCGGCCGAGCAGCTTCGTATTTGGGAACTACTGGACGAGCCGCGCCCGATCGACGATTTGACACGGCGGCTTGACATTGCGGTGGCCGACCTCGGCCGAATCTTGACCCAAATGGAATTGAAGAAGGTAGTTCGGCGACTTCCGGGAAACTACTTTGAACGACGCAGCTGACGTAGAAAATCAGCAATGCTCGACTTCGGCGAGAGAGAAATTCAGCCTGTGTCTGAATTGTCATGCGGGCGCGAATTCTTCCGTTGCGGAGAGCCCAAGTCGAAGACGCTGTAATGCTAAAAAGTCAACGAAAACGCCGTCTCTGGTGGAAACTGTGCTAATCATTTCATGACATGGGATACGGGTGATTGTCGGCGGCACTCCTCCTCGTGCTCGCGTTGCTGCCGCCGCGTCGGGCTTGCTTCGACCGAATCGGTCATTGCCGGTCCGAATTTGGCTCCCTGCTCACTCGCTGTTGTTCAGGCGTTCGCGCGCACCGTACACTGATCGTGTCGCGCTCGTCGGAGGCTCCCGTTCATGGCGTCCCCTTGTTCCGTCCCCGATCTTCTCGATCTGATCGAGAAAAGCGAACTGCTTGAGCGAAGCCGTGTCACGGCCATCGTTCAGCAGCGGGTGATGGACGGCAAGCCGCTGCAGACACCGAAAGAACTGGCCTCCGCACTCGTCAAAGAGGGGTTGCTGACCACTTTTCAAGCTCGCCTGCTTCTGGCCGGGAAGTGGCGGAACTTCTTCCTCGGCAACAAGTATAAAGTTCTCGATCATCTGGGCGCGGGAGGTATGGGCACGGTGCTGCTCTGCGAGCATCGTCACATGCGGCGCCGCGTTGCGGTCAAGATTCTGCCGCCGGACAAGAACCAGGCCCCGGGCAGCCTCCAGCGCTTCGTCCGCGAAGCCCAAGCCGTCGCCCGCCTCGATCATCCGAACATCGTTCACGCGCACGACATCGACTGCGACAGCGGCGTCTACTTCTTCGTGATGGAGTTCGTCGACGGTGTCAGCCTGCAGCACCTCGTCGACTCGCGCGGTCCCATGAAGTGGACGCGGGCAGTCAACTACGTCACACAGGCCGCATCCGGCCTTCAGCATGCCCATCACGCGGAGCTTGTGCATCGCGATATAAAGCCTTCCAACTTGCTGCTTGATCGGCTCGGCATCATCAAGATTCTTGACCTGGGCCTGGCGCGCTTCTCACGCGACGACTCGCACCTGACACAGATGCTCGACTCCAAGACCGTGCTGGGCACTGCCGATTACCTGGCCCCAGAGCAGGCCCGCGACTCGTCCGTCGATATCCGAGCGGACATCTACAGCCTTGGAGCGCTGTTCTACTTCCTCTTGGTCGGGAAGCCGCCTTTCGCTTCAGGCAACGTGGCCCAGAAGCTGATCGCGCATCAGACGAAGATCGTCCCGCTGGTGTCGTCGATTCGCAAGGATGTGCCCGTCGGGATTTCCAGTGTGATTGCGTCGATGCTGGCGAAGGACGCCAACAAACGCCCGCAGCTGCCCAATGATGTTATCGCCCGCCTGAAACCCTGGTTCGAAGAAGTTCCACCGCCCGTGCCCGAAGAACTTCCCGAGCATCGTTTCACACATCACCGCGATCTGGATACGCAATCGCGCATCTCCACCGTGGCGACCATGTCCTCAGCCATGCGATCGAAGATCTTGCAGGCGGCCGCTCAGTCGAGCGCTGCCGTCACCGCGACTCAGTGACGTCGATCGCCTCCGCCAGTTCCACCCACGTCCTGCACCCGTCATACTCCGGCTGTACCGGCAACTCGATGGCCGTCGGCAGTGCTCGTACGCGCACACGCAGGCACCAGAGTCCGGGTTCGCGGTAGTGAAAACGCTTGATCACCGTCTCGCTCGACCAGATATGTTCCGCGTCGAGTGCCAGCGCCTGCCCCAGCATGGCCAGGCGTTCGATCGACTCCACGTCAACGACGTGCTGAATCCGCAGAATTTCGGCCGGGGGCTGTTCGGAAATCGCATCTTCCAGAAGCGGCAAGGCCGTCGGCTTGATGCCGTCGTGTTGTTGCTGATGCAAGTACGTGGGGTACAACAGGAACCGGTCATGTTCGGGACGGAACAGTCCGCCCTCATCCGCGATGCCGCCTTTGCGGAGGATGATCGACTGCCGGCCCAGCGCCAGCGCCCGGCAGATGACTGCCCACTCCTTGAACGCGTGACGAAGCATAAAAACCTCTGCCGTGAACGAACCGCTTCCGCATAGACTATCGATCAATCAACATTCCCTGAAGTGAGACACGCATGGCCGAGACGGAATACGATGTTGTCGCCTACCCCGGCCGCGCGTTCCCGCAGGCGCACCCGGAGCGGCTGGCGGTCATCGGCAAACTGTTCGGCATGTCGCCGGTGCCGGTCACGAAGTGCCGGGTACTCGAGATCGGCTGCAGCGAAGGCAATCACCTGATCCCGTTGGCTTACAACTACCCCGACAGCGAGTTCCTCGGGGTCGACCTGGCCGTGACAGCAGTCAGTGTCGGGCAGAAGACCATTGCTGAACTCGGGCTGAAGAACATCGAACTGCGCGCGGAAGACCTGCTGGAGTTCCCCGCCTCGGCGGGGAAGTTCGACTACATCGTCACGCATGGCATCTACTCGTGGGTGCCGCAGATCGTGCGCGACAAGATCATGGCGGTCTGCCGCGATCATCTGTCCCCCAACGGCATTGCGTACATCAGCTACAACGCGATGCCCGGCGGCCACGTGCGCGCCATTTTCCGGGACATGATGCGATTCCACACACGCGCGGTCACCGATCCCGCCGCGAAGATCGCCAAGGCGCGGGCCTGCATCCGCTTCGTGGCCTCGGGCATGACGAACAGCGATGACCCGCTCTCGAAACTCATGCGCGATGAAGTCGACCGCCATCTGCTGGATAAAGACGAAGGGGTGCTCTACCACGACGACCTCGCGGACATCAATCAGCCGTACTACTTCCATGAGTTCATGAGCCATGCGAACCAGCACGGCCTGAATTTTCTGGGTGAAGCGGACTACTTTGAACTGAGTGCCCGCAACTTTCCGCCCGAAACGGCGGAAGTCCTGAGCCGGATGCAGAAAGACGACCCGTTGCTGCGCGAACAGTACATGGACTTCATGAAGTGCCGACGGTTCCGCCAGACGCTGCTGGTGCGACAGGATGCACCGTTTAGCGATGTGCGCGTCGCCAGGCAGATCCGCACGCTGGCAGCCGCGTCGGCCATCAAGCCGGTGTCAATATCGCCTGACCTGTCCGTGGACGTCGAGGCGAAGTTCAAGAACCCGAAGGGCGGCATGATCACGCTCCGGCAGCCGTTGGCGAAGGCCGCGTTTCTTCATCTGGGTTCGGCGTACCCCCGGGCGGTACCGTTCGCCGAACTGGTCAGCGCCGCCCGTCAAATTCTCGGGCCGATCGCGACGACTCCGGCGGACGAAGATGACCTGGCCGAGATTCTGCACGAAGCGTACTCGGTCGACTTGATCGACCTGCAATCGGGGCCGGCCACCTTCACGATGACGCCCGGGGAACGGCCAACAACCAGCGCCGTCGCCCGCCTTCAGTTGCAGACCGTGGATGACGATCTGGTGACGAACCTTCGCCACGCACAGATTCGCGTCGAGCCCGGCCTGTCGCGGAAGCTGATCGAGTTGCTCGATGGCACACGTAACCGGGCCGATGTGATTGAAGCACTGGCCGACTGGGCCATCGCCCATCCGCCGGCCGAAGGCGAGCCGCCCACCCGCGCCGCCTGGCAGCAACGGTTCGCGGCCGAGATCGACCGCGGCATCGCCGGAGTCGCGTCGATGGCCTTGCTGGTGAACTGATTTTGGGCCATCATAACTTCATGACCGCAACAGATCACGAAGAGCGCCTCGCGACGCTGCTGGCCGAGATGGGCGAACGCCAGCAGCAGGGGCAGAATGTCGATGTCGAAACGGTAGCCGCCACCGAACCGGCGCTCGCGGATGAACTTCGTTCACTGTGGGCCACCGCGCAGTTCGCGGCCGCATTCGCCAGGCCCTCGAAGACGTTGCCGGCTACGCCGACGGTCCCGGTGATGCCAGGATCGTTCGGCGACTACGAGATCCTCGGCGAACTCGGCCGGGGCGGCATGGGCGTTGTCTACAAGGCCCGGCAACGCAGCCTCAACCGGATTGTCGCCATCAAGATGATGCGTGACGCTCGTCTTGCATCCGCGGTCGATCGTGCCCGCTTCCGGGCGGAGGCCGGCGCGGCTGCCCGGCTGAAACACCCCAACATCATCACCGTTCACGAAGTCGGCGAGCACGACGATCAGCCGTACCTGGTGATGGAGTACATCCCCGGCCAGTCGCTGAGCCAACACCTGGCCGAAGTCGGCCCGCTGCCGGGACGCGAAGCGGCGCGGCTGCTGGCCCACGTCGCCCAGGCCGTGCAGCACGCGCATGAACAGGGGATCCTGCACCGCGATTTGAAGCCGGCCAACATTCTGCTCTCCGATGTCGTGGCCGAGGAAAGCGATGGCGACACGCCAACGCCGCGGACCATGCCCACCGTCACAGATTTCGGCCTGGCCAAGCGCTTCTCGGTTGAAACCAACAGCGTCAGCGGCCCGCGCACGCAGACCGGGGCCATCGTCGGCACGCCCAGCTACATGGCCCCCGAACAGGCAACCGGTCGCAAGGACCTGACCCCCGCGACGGATGTCTGGTCATTGGGAGTCGTGCTGTACGAACTGCTGACCGGCAGGCCGCCGTTCCATGCCGCGAGCCCGATCGACACGATGCTGCTCGTCATCGAACAGGAACCGGTGCCCCCGCGCTGGTTCGACCCGGCCATCGATCGCGACCTGGAGATGATCTGCCTGAAGTGCCTGCAGAAGCCGCCGCAATTGCGGTACGCCTCGGCCGCGGAACTGGCAAGCGACCTGACTGCGTACCTCGCCGGCGAGCACCTCTCCTCGCAGCCGAGCGGGCTGCGCTACTTTCTGTCGCGCATGCTGCGTGAGACGCACCATGCGGAAGTGCTGGAGAACTGGGGCCTGCTCTGGATGTGGCACAGCCTGGCGGTGTTCGTGCTTTGTTTTTTGACGCAGGTGCTGGCATGGTCCGGCGTGAGCGACCATTTGACCTACCTGATCCTCTGGAGCGTCGGCCTGATCACCTGGGGCTCGATCCTCTGGCGATTACGACAGCGCGCCGGGCCGGTGCTGTTCGTCGAACGGCAGATCGCGCATGCGTGGGTGGCCGGTGTGTGCGCCAGTATCGGCATGTTCATCATCGAAGTTATCAGCGGGCTGCCGGTGCTGCTGTTGTCGCCGGCCATCGCGATTGCCGCGGGGATGGTCTTTATCTTCAAGGCGGGCATTGTTTCCGGGCGATTCTATCTCACGGCCGCCAGCCTGTTCGCCACCGCGGCGATCATGCCGCTGGTGCCGTCGATCGGCATTCTGTTGTTCGGTACCGTGTCGGCCCTCAGCTTCTTTATCCCCGGTGTCAAGTATTACCGCTTGCGCGCCCGTCGTGCAGCAGAGGGATGAAGTTCCCATATAATGGGCATTAATGAAGGATCTTCCCGAGAGCGTTGTGGCCGACCCTGCCGAATTCGCCGAGTGTTGCGAACACCTGCGGCAATGCCCGCTCATCGCCTTTGATACCGAATTTATCGGCGAAGAAACCTACATCCCCGACCTCTGTCTCATTCAGGTTGCCACACCGGAACGGTTGATGCTGATCGACCCGCTGACCTGCGGGCCGATCGACGAGTTCTGGAATCTGGTTGCCGACCCGGCACGCACGGTCGTCGTTCACGCGGGCCGGGAAGAAATCCGCCTGTGCCACTTCGGCAGCGGGTCGCTGCCGGGCAGCATCATCGACGTGCAGATCGCCGCGGGACTGCTGGGGCTGGGCTATCCGCTCGGCTATGCGGCCCTGATCAATGAGGTGCTGAGCATTCGTCTCAACAAGAGTGAGACGCTGACGAACTGGCGCATCCGCCCGCTGACGCCAAGCCAGGTGCGCTATGCGTTCGACGATGTGCGCTTTCTGCTTCCGATCTGGAAGAAGATGTCGGACAACCTGAAATCACTGGACCGCATGTCATGGCTGACCGAGGAAGTTACTACGCTGAAGCACCGCGCGGTTGTCGAAGGGCCTGCCGTGGAGAAGTGGCGAAAGCTGCGCGGCATCGGCTCGCTCGACCGCAAACGGCTGGCAGTGGTGCGCGAGTTGTACGCCTGGCGCGAAGAGAAGGCGGCCCGCTTGAATCGGCCGTCGCGCGTGGTGCTTCGCGATGACCTGATTGTTGAAATTGCCCGGCGAGGCCCAAAGATCGAAGCCGATCTGACATCGCTGCGTGGCTTGGGCAAGGCCGACTTCACGGGCATCCTGCGGGCCGTGGATGTCGGGCGTGAACTCCCGGCCGATGAATGCCCCGAAGCGTTCGAGCGCGACAACGACCCGCCGCAGGTCGCCCTTGTGGCCGGGATGTTGAACTCGTTCCTGGCCGATCTGTGTATCCGCAAGCAGATCACGCCCGCGATGGCCTCTACCACGTCGGACGTGAAAGCGCTGGTGCGTGCCCGCTACCACGGTGAGCCGCTACCCGAAGAATCGCACCTGACGCACGGCTGGCGCCGCGACCATATCCTGCCCGAAGTCCTCGACATCCTCGAAGGCCGCCGTGCCATGCGCATCGGCGACCTGCGGCGCAAATCAGTGATCGAGTACACGGAAGGTTGAAACGCATTCCGTTACGAGCATCCCGGGGGATGCTCGAACGCGTCGGACGAAGAAACTGAACCACGAATAAGCCGAATCGCACGAATGAAAGACATGGAGGAAAAGATTCTGTCCGGTGTCTTCTATTCGTTCGATTCGACTTATTCGTGGTTCACTTCTTCTGTTTTTTCCTAGCCCGTACGCACCGCCCACCGCAGCTTCGCTGAGCGTGAGCGCGGGTTCCGGCCCTTTTCTTCGTAAGTCGCCCGCACCGGTTCGTCGCTGATCGCGGAGTAGGCACCTGTCCGCAGGCCGTCGCGAAAAGCACTCTTCACCAGCCGGTCCTCGCCGCTGTGGAAGCTGATGATCGCCGCCCGGCCTCCCGGCTTCAGGCAACTGGGCAATACACGCAGCAGTTCAACCAGATTGCCCGTCTCGCGGTTGATGGCGATGCGCAGAGCCTGGAACACGCGTGCGGTCGGCCGCAGTTTTTGCTGCCACGGCTTCGCTTCCCCTGGCAGCGGCACCGGGTTGACGCGTACCGGGGCTGCCTGCTGGATGAGTTTCGCCAGTTCCTTCGTCGTGTTGATCGGCCATTCATTGCGTTCGCGCACAATGGCCGCGGCAATCAGGTCGGCCTGCGGCTCATCGCCCAGTTCGACGAATGTCCGGGCCATCACTTCTTCCGTTTGCGTCGCCAGCCAGTTCGCCGCGGTCTGTCCCCGGCTACGATCCATGCGCATGTCGAGCGGGCCATCGCGTTTGAACGAAAAGCCGCGCGACGAATCGTCGACCTGCATGCTTGACATCCCGAGGTCGGCCAGCAGACAGTCGCAGCCTTCGGGTGAATGCTCGCTGATCGCACTGGCCAACCCGGCGAAGTTGCCATGCTGAATCGCGAACAGGCCGCCCGTTTCGCTCAGCCGCCGTTCGACGTTCGGCAGGTTGTCCTGATCGAGATCGAAGCCGATCAGCATCCCTTCGGGGGCGACGCGTGTCAGCAGCTCGACCGCGTGCCCGCCGTAGCCGAGCGTGCAGTCAACGACGACATTGCCCGGCGCGGGCCGCAAAGCCTCCAGCACTTCGCTCAGCATCACTGGCCGATGTTCGCCCTGCGGGGTGCTGCGGCGGAACGCCATCATCGATTCCTCTGGTGCATTGCGTGAATGGGGTGATTATACTTGGTGCATGCTTCGCTTCCTGCTGAATCGGCGTGAATGGTTGCGTGTCGGCGGTCTGGGCCTGTTGGCCGGGACCGCGCCGGCGTCGTCGCCGGCCGCGTTGAAGGCACGCGCGAAATCGGTGCTGATCGTCTATACCCCCGGCGGGATGAGCCACTTTGAAACGTGGGACCCGAAGCCCGATGCCCCGGCCGAGATCCGCGGCGCGTTTGGTTCCATCACGACGTCTGTCCCCGGCATCCGCTTCGGCGAACATATGCCGAACATCGCCAAACGGGCTGACCGATTGACCGTTCTGCGCAGCATGTCGCACGATGATATGGACCACGGCAGCGCCACCTATCTGGCGATGACCGGCGTGTTCCACCAGAAGAAATCGGGCAACCCGCCGATCACGCCGAACGATCACCCGACCTACGGAGCGGTGCTGAAACGCGTGCGCCCCGAACGCAAGCTGCCCTACACGGCAGTGCATGTGAATGGCCCGGTGCTGGCCCCGCGACTGGCGGCCCCCGGACAGTTCGGCGGCTTCCTGGGCCGCAACTTCGAGCCATTGATCGTCGGCGACGTCAGCGGCGATTCCAATCCGCTCGCCGATCTCGAACCGCGCGGCGACCTTCCCGCGATCCGGCTCGACAGCCGGCGGAAACTGCTCGCCTCGCTGGATCTCGCGTCAGCCGATCTCGGCCGACAGGCGTCACGCAGTTACCTGACCGGACAGGCCTTCGACCTGTTGAATTCCGAGAAGTTCCGCACGGCGTTCGACCTCGACCGCGAACCTGAACGGCTGCGCGATCGCTACGGGCGGCATCGCTCGGGACAGGCTTGCCTGCTGGGTCGGCGGATGATCGAAGCGGGCGTACCGCTGGTCACGGTCTTCTTCAACCACGGCATCCGCGGCCAGGACGACGACCCGGACAATACCGACGAATACGGCTGGGACACGCATAACGACATCTTCGGCGCGATGAAGAACCATCTGCTGCCGCGCTTCGACGCGAGCTTCGCATGTCTGCTCGATGATCTCGAACAGCGTGGTCTTCTCGACAGCACGCTCGTTGTGTGCATGGGCGAATTCGGCCGGGCGCCGATTGTGGCGATTGAGAAAAGCTTCGCGGGCAACAACCCCGGCCGCAAGCACTGGGCCATGTGCTATTCGATCGCCCTCGCCGGGGCAGGCGTTCGCCGTGGGGCAACCTACGGTGCCTCGGACAAGCAGGGGGCTTATCCCTCGTTGAACCCCGTCTCCCCTCCCGACCTGGCAGCGACGATGTTCGCCTCACTCGGCATCGACCCCGCCAGCCACTTCATGGACACCGCCGATCGACCGTACGCAATCGCTTCCGGAAGCCCGGTGACGGGGTTGTTCGGTTAATTAGCCGCGATCCGTCGCGTGGAATCGACCTCGTAGTGTACACGTCCACGTGTGCACGAGTTGGCGGCGCGCGAAATCGCACACGAGGACGTGTACGTTACGCCCGTGCCTCGGGGTCGCGGGTCGCGGCGCGTTTCGCTCGCTTTCCGCCCGGTTTCGGGGTAAGGTGAATGTAGATCGTTGAACGAACCGGGAGCCCGCTTCATGCGTCTGACGCTGCGAACGCTGCTGTCTTACCTCGATGATACGCTGCCTGCCTCCGAAGCCCGCGCGATGGGCGAGAAGGTAGCGGAGAGCGACGTCGCGCCGGAATTGATTGAACGGATCGCGAAGGTCACCCGCCGTCGCGGGCTTTCGTCGCAGGCGGTCATCGGCGAAGCGGATGAGCGCATCGATGCGAACGTCGTGGCCGAGTATCTGGACAATACTCTGCCTGAAGACGAAATCGCCCAACTGGAACAGAAGGCCCTTGATTCCGACGCTCATCTCGCGGAGATCGCCTCCTGCCATCAGATTCTGACGCTCGTCCTCGGCGAGCCGGCCAAGGTCCCGCAGACCGCCCGGCAGCGCATGTACCGTGTCGTCAAAGGCAAAGAAGCACTGCCGTACCGCAAGTCGACCGGCAACGCCGCCGTGGCCGGGATCGATGGACCCGCGTCGGTCGATGATACTCGCGAGTACGACGAGCCTTTGCTGATGGGACTCTCCGGCAACCAGATCGCCTATTCGCTGGCTGGAGCGATCGGGGCGCTGCTGGCGCTCATCGTCGTCATCTACTTCGCCATCCCGACTGCGCGGCCGGCCGCCAATCAGGGGTACGTCGCGCTGGTGCCGGGTCCGATCGACCCGAAGCTGAAGGTGCCCAACGGTCAGCCCGTCAAGAAGATTGAACCGATTACGAAGAAACCGGTCGAGGATCCCAAGAAGATCGACGAAACGCCGATCAAGAAAGAGCCTGTCGAACCGGTGAAGGAGAAGGAACCGGTCGTCGCCAAGGATGAAACCGAACTGCTGCCGCTGCCGCGCGAGTTCGACCCGCGCCCGATCATCCCGATCGACAAGCCGGACATGGAACGGAAGGCGATGGCGAAGCTGGAAAGCCGCGAGTCGCTGCTGGTGGTACGGCGTGCCGGCAACGCGGAGTGGGATCGCGCTGTCCCGCTGAAGGATCTCTATTCGACCGACACACTGATGAGCCTGCCGGGCAACCGCAATGATGTGCGGCTCGACAACGGCATCCGCCTGCAGTTGTGGGGAACGATGCCCGAGTTTATCCAGATCGATCAGCTGGACATTCTTGAAAGCCGACTGGTGCTGCATGTCCCGCCCGCGGGACTGGATGCCGATATCACGTTGGAAAGCGGCCGACTGTTCATCAGTCGGCCGGCGGCCAAGGACATGCCCTTTGAACCCGCCCGCATCCGCGTGCGCTTTCGGGATGAAGTGTGGGAAGTGACGCTGCTGACACCCGACACGGAAATATGCTTCGACCTGTTCGGCTACTACGGCGAAGGGGTGCCGTTCACGGCGATGGCGAACGGCCCGCCGCCGACGATGGAGGTCTACTTCGCGGTGCTGGCCGGCAAAGTCGGGCTGAAGCTGAAGTCGCGCGAGTATGCCACCCTGACCGCGCCGACGCGGCTGACTTGGGACAGCGCCGGCCTGGAACGTGCCGAGCCGACGAAGATCCCCGACAACCTGCTGGAATGGTGGAGCAAGACCAACAAAGACGGCGACTTCCAGAAACTGTTGCAGGCCGCCGTAGTGCATTACGCTTCGCGCTTCAGCAAGATGGACGGTACGCGAATCGATGTGGCGTTCTTCTCGGCCATGCAGGACCAGAAGGAACAACCGGGCCGGCGCATCTATGCCGTGCGCAGCCTGCAGGCGCTCGACGCGATCCGCTACCTGGCCGACGCGCTGGTTGACGACGTGCGCCCGATCCGGCAGTCGGCCATCCGCGGCATTCAGCACTGGACCGGTCTGGCTCCGGAACGTGACCTGCAGTTGTACCGCATGCTGATTGACGAAAAGCAGTACACCGAAGCGCAGGCCCGCAATATCCTCGACCTGCTGCATCCGTTCGCACGGGAAGACTATGCCAAGCCGGACATCATCGGTGCGCTGTTCGATGCGATGAAGCACGATAAGATCGCCATCCGCGAACTGGCCACCCGGCACATGGAGTACTGCGACCCGGCCGGTGCCAAGGAAGTCGGCGGCTTCGACCCGGGTGCTCCTCCCGCCGCGCGCGATGCGGCACTGATGCGCTGGAAAGCATCCTGGAAGCGGCGAAACGTGGATGGGAAGTAAGGCTTAACGATAAGGCGCGCGTTGGACCCGCACGGGCACCCGCGGTGGACTGAACTGTTCACGAAGCCAATGCAGTAATGCCGACCATGCGGACCGCTTCATGCGATCGCTCCCGGGAGGAGTAAAAAAAGATGGGGATCCGTCCGTTCTGTTTCAAAGCTTACGATAATCGAAGTGCGCAAATCCAGAGCAGTTTGTCGGAATCGTATTAAACGCGACGCGAAGGGGGGTGCGCACCTGACGCGCTCCCCTTCGCAAAGCCTTCGAGTCGCGGCTAACAATTGACTATTCCGGCTTGATGATCAGCTCGACAGTGTAAGAGTTGCCGTTGCTTGACACGTCGGTCTTTACCGACTTGTTGGTAGTGGTACTGACCTTCGGGAACTTCACCGTGCTGACTTTGCCCTTACTGTCCTTTTCGGTCATCTGAATCTCGATCTGGTGCTTGCCCGAGGCCGTGGCGTTACCGGCGGTCACAGTTAACTTCACGCCCTTGTTGCCGTCATCCAGTGAAATGTCCGCCTTGGTCGACGGCTGAACGACCGCCTTGGGCATCGCCACCACCGTCTCGGTACCGTTCTTTTCCTTCGTCGACAGCTTGGCTTCGACCACAAGCGACTTCGGGGCCTGGCTGATTGCCGACCCGGCTACCATCATGCTCAGGCCGACGACGGCCAGCAGGTTCAGTGTGTGCTTCATGACATTCTCCTTGACGATTGAGCAAACGACCGTGAGGCGATACCCTGTCTTTTGAGTGCCGTCAACGCCCATTTTCGGTTGCCAGCCGGACGGCCATCAGTCATGATGATCGGTACACTCTTCCCGCTTGCCGTGAGAACAACTCGATGCGCTTCTTGTCTCTACTTGGCCTGCTCGTCGTCGGCGTACGCGCCGACGCTGCGGAACCGGCCGGGATCGAGTACTTCGAGAAGTCGATCCGTCCGGTCTTGAGCGAACACTGCTATTCCTGCCACGGGGACAAGAAGCAGGAAGCCGGCCTACGCCTCGACTCGCGAGAGGCGATTCTGAAAGGCCGTGACGCGGGGCCAGTCGTTATCAGCGGCGAACCGGACAAGAGCAAGCTGATCACTGTCATCGAGCATACAGGCGCGATCAAGATGCCGCCGCGCGGCAAGCTGTCCGCCAATGCGGTTGCCGACATGCGCGAGTGGATCAGGCGCGGGCTGCCCTACCCGCCGACAACCGCGATCAAGAAGGCCGATTCGTCGAAGCACTGGGCCTTTCAGCCGGTGCGGGCACCTGAAGGTTCGCCGTCAATCGATCAATTCGTGGAGAAGCAACTTCGCGACAAAGGGTTGGCGTTTGCCCCGGCCGCGCCGCCGGCAGTGCTGATCCGCCGGGCGTACCACGACCTGATCGGCCTGCCGCCGACAGCCGACGAGATAGCCGCGTTCGAGAAGGCATTTGCCGCGGACCGCGCAGCATGGTCGAAGCTGATCGACAAGTTGCTGGCCTCGCCGCGCTACGGCGAAGCCCAGGCCCGGCATTGGCTCGACCTGGCCCGCTACGCGGATACCAAGGGATACGTCTTCCTGGAAGATCGCAACTACCCGTTCGCCTACACCTACCGCGATTGGGTCATCAACGCCTTCAACAGCGACATGCCCTACGACCGCTTCGTGCAGTTGCAGATCGCGGCCGACCGGATCGCGCCGCCCGAATCGCCCGATCTGGCGGCCATGGGGTTTCTGACCGTCGGCCGGCGCTTCCTCAACAATGTGCATGACATCATTGATGATCGGCTCGATGTGGTCAGCCGCAGCTTCCTGGGTCTGACGATCGCCTGCGCCCGCTGCCACGACCACAAGTACGACCCGATCCCCGCGAAGGACTACTACTCCCTGTATGGAGTGTTTGCGTCGTCGACAGAGCCAAAGGACCTGCCGTTGATCGGCAAGGTCGAGCGCACTCCGGAAGTCGTTGCGTTTGAGAAGGAACTGACGAAACGCGAAGATGAGGTCAAGACCCTCACTTCCAAGCTACTGAAAGATCGCATCGACAAGTTAAAGCAGCCCGCATCGATCGCGGCCTACCTGCTCGCGGTACAGCGAGTCGGCGGGCAGCCGAACGAAAAGGTGCAGGCGTACCTGCGTGAACGGGACCTGAACCCGTACATGCTGACGCGCTGGCGCGAGTTCGTGCAGCGTCGCGAAAAGGAGCCGCTCTTCACGGCATGGAAGGCACTCTCCCGGCTGCCGGAAGCAGAGTTCGCGACAACCGCACCTGCCGCGTTCGCGAAGCTGCAACTGGAACCGGCCGTGGCCGAGGCGTTCAAGGGAGCGAAACTCGTCAAGCTCGATGACCTTGCCGCCATCTACGGTAAACTGCTTGTAACCGAGGCGACGAAAGCAGGCGGCCCGCTCGATGTGCCGGTCGCTGATGCCGGTAAGCTGTTTCAGCGCGACGACACCAACAAGCAGCGTGAAGCTCAGAAGAAAGTTGACGCGTTCAAGGCGAACTCGCCGGCGGCCCCGCCGCGGGCGATGGTGCTAACCGATTTGCCCACCCCGACGTCGCCCTACGTCTTCCTGCGCGGCAACCCCGGCAACCGCGGTCCGGACGTGACCCGACAGTTCCTCGAAGTGCTCAGCGGGCCGAACCGCCAGCCGTTCACGGACGGCAGCGGCCGACTGGAACTCGCCCGCGCAATCACCGACCCCGCCAATCCGCTGACCGCGCGTGTCATGGTCAACCGCATCTGGGGCACGCACTTCGGGTACGGCCTCGTTCGGTCTCCGAGCGACTTCGGCGTCCGCAGCGACCCGCCCACGCACCCGGAACTTCTCGACATGCTGGCGAGCCAGTTTGTGAAATCGGGATGGTCGATGAAAGCGATCCACCGGCAGATCATGCTGTCGAATACATATCAACAGTCGTCCGACGTGTCGCCCGAGATTGTGCGCGTTGACCCGGAGAACCGGCTGCTGTCGCACCAGACCCGCCGACGACTTGAGTTCGAGGCCCTGCGTGACAGCATGCTGCACGTTGTCGGCCGGCTCGACACGACACCTGGCGGCAAGTCGATCGACCTGTTCAAGGAGCCGTTCCCTACCCGGCGGACGGTATACGGCTTCATCGATCGCCAGAATCTGCCTGGCACGTTCCGCATCTTCGATTTCGCCAGCCCTGACCAGCACAGCCCGCAACGATTCACGACGACTGTCCCGCAGCAGGCGCTATTCCTGATGAACAGCCCGTTTGTGATCGAACAGGCACGGCACGTTGTTGCCCGTGCCGATCTGGTCAAGGTGACGGATCCCCTGCAGCGCATCACACTTCTGTCGAAGTTGATCCTCGGCCGCGCCCCGACCGACGAGGAACAGTCCGCGATGCGCGCTTACGTGGAACAGGCCACTGACCTGGGCAGCTTCGGCGGCTGGCAGCAGTTGGCGCAGGCGCTGCTGGTCAGCAACGAGTTTGTGTTTGTCGATTAGTCGCAATACCGCTCAACAATAGTGGAAGAATTTAACCGCGGATGACACCGGCAACACGGACAAGACCCGAGATAAGACCCGAGAAGTGCCTGCTCAGCTTCGTGTATCGAGTTTGATCCATCCGGTTTTATCCGTGTTCTCCGTGACATCTATGGTCAAAATGAACAACTGCGTGCCTGCCTTAAACTTAGTATGAATGGCAGCGCCCAAATTGAGATTTATTGCGATTAGTCGCTGAGGTTCACATGGCACAGGCAATTGTCGATCCCGGAGAGCTTCGCCGGTTCGCACAGAACTTGAAACGGTTCAACGGTGATGTGCATGCCAATCTCGCCGCCCTGCACGGCCAATTGCTCGGCCTGGGAGATACCTGGCGAGATCAGGAACATGCCCTGTTCATGCAGGAATTCGAACAGACCGTCACAGTCCTCGAGAAGTTTCTCGAGACGGCTGACCAGCATATCCCGTTCCTGATGCGCAAGGCGGAACGGATCGAAGAGTACCTGTCGCAGCGTTGATGTGAGGGAGCACGAGCATGAGTGGGTCCGCCAGCGTCAACTCTCTTGAGGCCCTGCACGAGTGGCACGCGGCCCTGTGCATCTTCCGCACCGAGGCGCTCGAGTCGATGTCCTCGATCGCGATGGAGATCAACCGGGCTGACTCATGGCTGGACGATCAACTGCGCGGCTGGCAACGCGAATTGCGCGATGCCGACGAGGAAGTCCTGCGCTGCAAGAACGAACTGAACAACCGTAAATTCGTTGGCTTCGACGGCCGGGTGCCCGACTGCACGGTGCAGGAAGAAGCGCTGTGGAAGGCCGAGGACCGTTACGAGCATGCGCGGGAACAGATCGAGAAAGTTCGGCACTGGTATCATAAGATGCCGAAGATGATCGATGAAGAGTATCAACCGGCCGCGAAGCACCTGATCAACTTTCTCGAAGGCGAACTCCCGCGCGGCCTGGCGATGTTGACCGCGCAGATGAACAGCCTGCAGGCGTACATGAACCTTCGCGTCGAACAGGTGCCGCCGCCGACCGGGAGCCCGAAGACCTGAATCCACCTCTCCTTTTCAACTCGTCAGCCTGTTCAGGGAGAATGCCGATGCCGCTTCGTTTGTTCCACGTGCTGTTGCTGGCGTTTGTCGGCACCGTAAGCGCCCGTGCCGACAGTCCACTGCCGCCGATCGCACGGGGCCCGTCGAGCGAAGCGGTGCCGTACACGTTCGATCGAGCCGACGTCAAGAAGCTGCCCGGCGACTACCTGACCGATTACCCTGCCTGCTATGTGCACGCCTCAACCGGCTACCGCATTGCTGAAGACGGCACGGTCGAGATGACCACGCATGAAGTGATCCGCCTGAATAACCGCAAGGGGATCGACAAGATCGGCGAGCACCGCAACATCACCTTCGTTCCCGCGTACGAGAAGCTGACGCTGAACGAAGCGAGAGTGATCAAAAGTGATGGAACCAGCGTCCCGGTCGAACCGGGCCGCATGCAGCTTCGCGATGTGCCGGTCGACTACATGGTTTACGACTCCAGCAAGGAGTTGATTGTTTCCTTCCCCGCTCTGGAAGTCGGCGATGTGATCGACATCAAGTGGACTACCCGCAGCCGTCACCCGGAATACGACGGCCAATACTTCGGCCGCTACAGCTTCGGCGATCCGCGGTTCCCGATCTTGAACGAAGTCTTCAGCATCCGCACCGCGAAGCCGATCAAATGGGCTTACTTCAACCCGGCACTTCTGGCCAACCCGAAGATGAAACCCGAAGAGTCGGCCGACAACGGCGACCGCCTGTACGTCTGGCGGGACAGCAAACGGCTGCCGGTCGAGAAAGAACAGGACATGCCCGACGACGAGGAGATGCGGCCCGGCATCGCCTTCAGCACGTTCACGTCCTGGCAGCAAGTGGGCGACTACGAACGCAAGATCCGCAAGGAGTGCGCCGAATGCACGGTGGGCATCAAGGAAGTTGTCGATCGGATCGTCAAGGAACAGGCCAAACCTGAAGCGATCGTTCGCGAACTGACGCATTGGGTGCGAACCAACGTCCGCTATGTCTCCGCGGGGGACAAGCATGATTTCACGCCGCACCCGGCCTCCGCAGTGTTCAAGTACCGCTGCGGCGACTGCAAGGACGGCGCGCAGTTGCTGGCTGTCATGCTGAAACAGGCGGGCATCCCATCCGGCTACGTATCGCTGAGCCCGAAGGGCGACGGACAAGTGATGGCCGACGTGCCGTCGCCGTGGTCCACGCATGCGATCCTGCATGTTGCGATCGACGGGAAGGATCACTGGATCGACACCACGGCGATGTACGCCGGCTGGGACTTTCTGCCGCCATCCGACTGCGACCGCGTGGCCTATGTCGTGACGGAGAACGAAATCAGCATGATGCGTACGCCCGTCTTCACCGCAGCGGACAACAAAACCGTCAGCTTGCTAAAGATCAAGATCGACATGGAAGGCGACGCGACCTGCAGCCGCGAAACGGAATACTTCGGCCAGGCCGCCTTCGAGAAACGCGACAAGTGGATCGACACCCCGCGCAAGGAACGCCGCAAGCAGATCCGCAAGGAACTGCAGGGCGAGTTTCCCTCTGCCACGTTCGGTGAAGAGTTCGACATCGACGCCCGAACACTGATGAACTTCGACCGACCCGTGAAGCTGTTCACCAACTTCGAAGTCCCGGGCATCGTCCACGGCGGGGAAACGATGCACGGTTTCGTGCAGGATTGGCTTACGAACACGCAGCTGCATATTGAGTTCGACGATGATCGCGAACATGACATTGAACTGCCCGATCCGTTCGAGAGCCGCAATCGAATCGAGATTGACGTCCCCAAAGGCTTCACGTTGAAGGACGTTCCCGAGGAAGAGACAATCGAATCGAAATGGGGCAAGTTCACACTGAAGGTGACACCGGAAAAGAATGGCCGCCGCTGGGTGATCGAAACCACGATGAAGCTGGAGAAGACCCGCGTCCGCAAGGTCGACTTCGAAGAGTTCCAGACCTTCCTCGAAGTCGTGAAGACCGCGAACGACATTGCCATCAACGTCAGCAAACCCTCCGATACGTGAGCGACGTCTTCACCGCGCGATCAGATCGCCCGTGATCGCTGCCGTGTTCCGACAGCCGCAGAGTGCCATGGCGTTGTCGAATTCCTGCCGCAAGAGTGTCAAAACGCGGAGCGCCCCGGCTTGGCCGTGATGTGCAAGGCCCCAGATTACCGGGCGGCCGACCTGCACCATGCGTGCTCCAAGGGCCAACGCCTTGATGATGTCCGTCCCGCGGCGGATGCCGCCATCAAGGATGACTTCGCCGCGCCCTGCCACGGCGTCGACCACCTCAGGCAGCGCCACAATTGAAGAAATGGCTGTATCCAGTTGACGGCCGCCATGGTTTGAAACCACGACGCCACGGCAACCATGCTCCAGCGCCTTCAGGGCGTCGTCGCCCCGAAGTATACCCTTCACCAGCACCGGCAACTTCGTCAACGAGCAAAGCCATTCGATATCTTTCCAGTTGAGATCGGCATCGAAGCGGCAGCGGGTGTAGAGGGCCGGGCCGATCTCGCCGTCGCCTGGCGGCAGATTGCCGTACCCGGCCGCTTCCACGTTGCGGATGCTGAACTCCGGCGGCACGAAGAAGCCGTTTCGCATGTCCGCCTCACGAAGGCCCATCACCGGCACGTCGCCCGTCACTTCGATCGCTGTGTATCCGGCCGCGGCAGCGCGTTCGACAAGTGATTTCGTCAGTTCGCGATCTTTGAACACGTAGAGTTGGAACCACTTCGGTCCGGTGGCAGCGGCTGCAATCTCTTCCATGCTGTAGGTCGCCATCGTGCTGGCGACGAACAGACCGCCGGCTTCTCCCATGGCGCGCACCGTCGCCAGTTCGCCATCAAGGTGGGCCATGCGTTGAAACGCCATCGGCGCGACGGCAATGGGGGATGGAATTCGTTCGCCGAAGATGGTGACCGAGTGATCGCGCTCGCCCACACCGACGAGTGCGCGTGGCCGCAGTCGGAGGTGGTCGAAGTCGCTTCGGTTGGCTTGTACCGTGACTCCCGCGCCGGCCCCGCATGCGAAATAGTCGAAGACCATGCGCGGCAGCAGTTGCTTCGCATAGTCTTCAAAATCAAGCAGGTTAACAGGCTCGCCCATCGGTGTCGCACTCACATGGCAGAGGGAACTTCTGCCGGATGATCTACGACACCGTGGGCGAGTTGGCCTGAGATCAGCCGGCGAGAGCCAGGCCGCAACCACTGTCGCCCCAGACCGGGATGACGTGGCCGACTTCACTCGCGTGGCGGAGCAGCGCTTCGCGATGACTGCGCTCGGCCGGCCGGGCAGCCAGATACTCGCCGACCAGCTCGAAGGCATCTTCCCCGGCCACGTCGGGGAGTCGCGGCATGAACGGATCGCGTTCGGGTTCGTAGCCGTGCGAGCGCAACCAGGTCTCGAATCGCCCGATAGTGCACTGCGTTTCACGCAGGTCTCGAACCGTGTCATCAAGGGAAAAGGTGTAGTCTTCGTACATGGTGGTGGTCCTCACGTTGAAACGGTTCACTTGCGGTAATGGTTAGCGTCGGGCCAGCTTCGTCAGCAGTTGATCGTTGAGCATCTCTTCCTTGACCCGGCGGGTCATCGCCATCACGAAGGCGGCATCCCGCAGGATGGCATCAGCTGCCGGACGGGCCTGAGTCGGAGGGCTGGGGAGGGTCGCCAGGTCAGTATTGGTCTTCATGATCGTGATCATGGTTAACTCCAGTAGAGTGTTTCAGTTCGACGAAGGTTCAAAAGCATCGCCCGTGCCAGAGAACGATTCAGCGTTAGTTTTTTGAGGTGGACTGGACGCAAAGCATTGCCATTCAACCAGTTAAGATTAATGGAATTTCGGATTGACAAAACATCGTGCTCTTGCAGGAATTGCAACTCCTACACACTCGGTACAACTTGAGAGAATCCGTACAATCGTGCGTTTTTCCGGAGATTTCCGGGTGGAGATGAGGGCGGTGCGGGTAACGCGAACATTGTTCAATTCGGCAACATCATGCTCATGGTTTGGGGCGGTTGTTCAACACCGACGGTGGCGCATTTTTCAGCTGCGTGATACGCTGGGTGCAGCCCATCTTCACATCGCGGATGACGTCGCCATGGCGCGTCTTGGTCACGCCGGCACCGACGTTTTCTTTCGCATACTGCAGCAGTTCGATATCGCCGGTTGACTTCAGAAACGAAGTGAGCTTTCTGGAAATCGACAGGGCAGGGCAACTGTGATCGATATGGGCTGAGCGGTTGAAGCCGCGGATCAGCGCGAAGGTGGCTTCCGGCCCGAGTTCCTTGAATGCGTCCATGGCGGATCGGCCATCAGCTCCGCCCAGCTTTCCGGTATCGGCCTTGATGAAGCGATCGACGATGCGATCGAATTCCGCTTCTTCCTGGTCGGTCAGTTCCGGCAGGCTCGGTGCAAGCGGATGCGGCTTGCGGGGAGTGGCCGTACCCTTGGGGGTGGGGTCGGCCAGCAGCGTCATCATCGTCAACGCGATCGTGAACATGTTACTTCTCCTCGCCAATACAATGCACACCATGTCGTTTCGTTTGGGCGAATTCAGCGATGGCGCCTGGCAACAACAATCGACCGACGACCAATTGCTCAACCCTGCTGAATGTCCCGAAGTGGCCGGCCCTGCGTGTTTTGCCGCAACTCCCCTTCCTAACTTAATGGAGATCGATTAAGTTTTGCCATCAGATTCCCGTGGAGGCGCTATAATTGGACGCGGACGGAAGATCGCTTCCCCTCGATTGTTCTTCAGAGGTGGAACAGGTCTTTCGACCCGTCCGAAAGCAGGGTGAATGCGGTGAACGCACCTCTTTTGGCTCAACGCGATATCGCTGACCTCGTTCAGAGTGCCGAGTTCCTTTGGCTCGTGGCTGCACTTGTCGGGGCGATGCTGCTCGGGGCGATTCTGCTCTCCTGGATAGAGCGCTGGCGCAAACGGCAGATGACCGATGGACCGGTCGGCGACGTCAAGCAGTTGGGCGGATACCGGGCGATGTTCGAACGCGGTGAACTCACCCAGGCGGAGTACGACCGCATCAAGCACAAGGAAGCAAGGCGGTTGCGCAACAAGATCGTCGCCAGGCCGGATCCGATCCCGCAAGCGCCGTCTCCGCAACCGGCAGTTCAGGAACCGCCACCGCCCGAAACACCGGCATCGTAAAAAACAGGCGCTGCGGAATTGACTCGTTCGCTTTACAATCTCCCCCAACCTGCCCCATCGCGTAGGGAAGTTCGGGGGGCGATCGCCAAAGCGGCCAACCCTTAACCAGCATCCCGATCCGGCGCGGATCGGGTCAGATCGTCATCGGGGAGATGGAATGGCCACGAAAGACACCGGCGAAACCGGCGGTCGCAAACCGACCGGGAGTTCCGGCCGGAATCGCAACGCATACTGCTCGTTCTGCCGCAAGAGTCACCGCGATGTGGGGCCCCTCGTTGAAGGGCCCGGCGACGTCTACATCTGCGGCGAGTGCATCGAACTCTGCCAGAACATCATCGACCAGGAGAAGCGCCGGCGCGGCAACCCGCGCGGCGGCGCCACAACGAACATCCCCTCTCCGCGGACGCTCAAGGAAAAGCTCGATCACTACGTGATCGGCCAGCATCGCGCCAAGAAGGTCCTTTCGGTTGCCGTCCACAATCACTACAAGCGTCTCAGCCTGGGTGAGAACAGCCGTGGCGAAGTCGAAGTCGACAAGAGCAACATCCTGCTGATCGGCCCCACCGGAAGCGGCAAGACACTGTTGGCGCGTACGCTGGCCAAGGTGCTCGACGTTCCGTTCGCCATCGGCGACGCGACGACCCTGACCGAAGCCGGCTACGTCGGCGAAGACGTCGAAAACTTGCTGCTCAAACTGCTGCACGCCGCCGACTTCGACATTGAAGCGGCCCAACGCGGCATCATCTACATCGACGAAATCGACAAGATCGCCAAGACATCGCAGAATGTCAGCATCACGCGCGACGTGTCGGGCGAAGGCGTTCAGCAGGCACTGCTGAAGATGCTTGAAGGCACAACGGCCAACGTCCCGCCGCAGGGCGGCCGCAAGCATCCGGAACAGCAGTACATCCAGGTCGATACCTCGAACATCCTGTTCATCTGCGGCGGTACGTTTGTCGGACTTGACGAGATCATCAGCCGCCGGACGGGCAAGAAGACGATCGGCTTCGGCGCTCACCCGGAAGATCGTGAAGACGATCTGGGCATGCTGCTCAGCCAGGTTACCAGCGACGACCTGTGCGAATTCGGCATGATCCCCGAGTTCGTCGGCCGATTGCCGGTGCTTGCACCGCTCGACCCGCTGGATGAAGAAGCCCTGGTCCGCATCCTGACCGAACCTCGCAACGCTCTGGTCCGCCAGTACCAGAAGTTGTTCGAGATGGAAGGTGCCGAACTGGAGTTCGAACACAACGCACTGCGGGAGATCGCCCGCAAGGCCAAGCACCGCGACACCGGCGCCCGCGGCCTGCGCAGCATCGTCGAAGACGTGATGCTCGAGATCATGTACGAGCTGCCCGAAATGGAACAGAAGGGCAAGTACACCGTCTCCGAAGCGGTCGTCCGCGGCGAGAAGCCGATGTTCGAGGGGCCGATCAAGAAGAGCGCGTAAGTACCGCAGTGAAAGCTGAAAACAACGGACGCCTTTCCAGTTCGCGAGAGATGGGAAGGCGTCCGTTGTTTTTCTTTGCAACAAGTTTGAAATTCAACTGCTGAAGTCACTGTAGTGCCGAACCACTCATTGATGAGCTGGCCGACAGCGTCTTCGACGCGGTTCCCGGCATCACCCGCCTGAACAACGCTTTTCTCCATCAAACGCTTGATCTTTCGTCCGATTCCGTGGAAACTACATCCATCTGCTTCGAATCCGCCTGTTCCCCGAAGGAGTCCTCTCTGTGACAGAATCAACGAACCCCACCCGGCGTGACGCGATGAAGGACGCCGGCAAGTTTGCGGCCGTCGCTGCGGTCGCGGGCGGCATGGCCGCGGGCGTGCATGCGGCCGGCAATGACACGATCCAGATCGCGCTGATCGGCTGCGGCGGCCGTGGCACGGGTGCCGCTGAAAACGCGTTGCTCACCAGGCAGGGCCCGACGAAGCTCGTCGCCATGGCGGACGTCTTCGAGGACAAGCAGGCAAAGAGTTTCAAGTTCATCAGCAGCAAGGTGCCCAACCAGGTGGAAGTGCCTCGCGAACGTCAGTTCATCGGCTTCGACGCGTACAAAAAAGCGATCGACTGCCTGAAGCCGGGCGACATCGCGATCATGGCCACGCCGCCGGCATTCCGCTGGGTGCAGTTCAAGTACGCCATCGAGAAGGGCGTGCATGTGTTCATGGAGAAGCCGCTGACGGTTGACGGGCCGACATCGCGAAAGATGTTCGCGCTGTCTGACGACGCCGACAAGAAGGGGATCAAGGTGGCCGTCGGCCTGATGTGCCGGCACTCGCGCGTCCGCCAGGAGATGCGCGACCGGATCCAGAAGGGCGAGATCGGCGAGATCACCATGCTGCGGGCGTACCGCATGCAGGGGATCATCGGCTCGTGCTTCACGCCGAAGTACGAAGACAACAAGATGAGCGAACTGCTTTACCAGATTCGCAACTTCCACTCGTTCCTGTGGGCCTCGGGCGGTGCGTACAGCGACTTTCTGATCCACAACATCGACGAGTGTTCGATGATGAAGGACGCGTGGCCGGTGGAAGCCCGCGCCTCGGGCGGCCGCCACTTCCGCGGCAACAATGTCGATCAGAACTTCGACAGCTACTCGGTCGAGTACACCTTCGCGGACGGTGCGAAGCTATTCCTTGAAGGCCGCAACATCCCCGGCTGTCAGCAGGAGTTCGCCAGCTTCGTTCACGGCACACGCGGTAGCGGCGTGATCTCGGAGAAAGGCCATTCGGCCGCGGGCCGACTGTACAAGGGCCAGGACATAACGCAGAAGCCGCTCTGGGACTCCGGCGGCACGGAAGCAGTGCCGTACCAGCTTGAGTGGGAAGACTTCATGGAAGCGATCCGCCACAACAAGCCTTACAACGAAGTCAAGCGGGGCACGGAAGCGAGTCTGGTGACGTCGATGGGCCGCATGGCAGCCCACACGGGCCAAGTCATCACCCGGGACGACATTCTGAACAGCGACCATGAGTTCGCACCGGAAATCGAACACCTGACAATGGAATCGGCCGCACCGATCGTCATGGGCGCGGACGGCAAGTACCCGATCCCGCAGCCGGGCTCGAAGAAGAAGCGGGAGTTTTGATTGGTCGCGACCATTGAGCGGGTGTGTCCACGCATGCCCGCTTTTTTCAGTGAAACAGTCAAGTAACGATGAAGCCCAGAGAGTTTGTTACAGTCGATCCGCGGAAGCTCCGGTTGCCTTGGAGTCGGCGCGATGGTGCCGATCCGGTGAAGTATGCTCGGCAACTCAGTCGTCATGGAACATCCGTGCGTGGAATGCCTCCGCCTTTTGTTTATCGGGCAAATGATGGCGAGCTTGTCATTTCCGACGGTGTGACCCGCGCGACCCGCGTTGCGAAACTGCTTCCGGGCGTTACGATGACAGTGGAAGTGATTGGCGATTTGGCCGCCCCAGGTACGTCCATGCCGACCGTCGGAGAGAAGCTGCCATGACAATGACCGAAACTGCCCGCGAGCAGTTGATCTCAACTCTTGACCAGCTGAACATCGCGTGCCCGGAAATGCGCTTCGGCCAGTTGATTGCCAACTTGGCCACCCTGGCTCGAGGCTTGACTGCCGAATCAATCTGGGACGTCGAAGACGACGAGTTGCTGTGCGCTGCGAGGAAACAACTGGCGTACTTTGAAGATCGTGACGTACAGGTGACCTGACGGCGATGCTCGATCTACCCTTTACCCATTCTGCTCACCCTCTCCATCTCCATCACATGGGGTTAGCGATCGAGGAAGCACTGATCGCTGCTTCCGAGGACGAAGTCCCCATCGGCTGCGTCATCGTGCATCGCGAGCGGGGGATCATCGCTCAGGCGCACAATCAGCGCGAGATGCTCAAAGATCCGACAGCCCATGCCGAGATGATCGCACTGACGCAGGCGGCAACAGCGCTTGACGACTGGCGGCTCGAAGACACTCTTCTGTACGTCACGCTGGAACCGTGCCCCATGTGCGCCGGCGCGATCGTGCAGGCCCGGGTGCCGTTCGTCATCTACGGTGCGGCCGATCCGAAGGCCGGGGCCTGCCATACCCTCTATAAAATCACCAATGATCCGCGCCTGAACCACCGCTGCCAGGTCATCGGCGGCGTGCTTGAAGAGCGTTGTGCGACTCTGCTGACCGACTTCTTTGTGGCCAAACGCAAACTGGGAAAGAAATGATGCGCTACGCGATCTGCAACGAAACCTTTGAAGGCTGGGACCACGAACGCGTCTGCGCCTTCACGGCGGAGACGGGGTACACCGGTTTGGAGATGGCTCCGTTCACACTGGCGCCGCTGATCACCGATGTCACGAAGGACCGCCGCCGCACGCTGCGTGTGCAGGCCGAAAAGGCGGGGCTGTCGATCATCGGCCTGCACTGGTTGCTCGCCAAAACGCAGGGCTTCATGCTGACTTCGCCCGATGAATCGATCCGCAAGCGCACTGCCGGGTACATCGTTGAACTTGTGCGCTGCTGCCGCGATCTGGGCGGGGACATCATGGTCCTCGGGTCGCCGTTGCAGCGAAAGATTCCGGAAGGCCACTCCCGCCAGCAGGCGGAAGACTTCGCCACGGCCACGCTATCGCAGGTCCTGCCTGAACTGGAGAAGCAGCGCGTCTACCTGTGCCTGGAACCGCTGGCCCCCGCGGAAGCAGACTTCCTGCAAACGGCCGCGGAAGGATTGAAACTGCGTGATCGCCTGGCCGGTCCCTGGGTGCAATTGCATCTCGATGTGAAGGCGATGTCGTCCGAAGCGAAGCCGGTGCCCGACGTCATCCGCGAGTTCCACCCGTGGATGAAGCACTTCCACGCCAACGATGCGAATCGCCGCGGCCCCGGCTTCGGCGACGTCGACTTCGTGCCGATTTTCCAGGCGGTCAAGAACGTGAACTACCAAGGCTGGGTATCGGTCGAAGTGTTCGACTACTCACCCGACCCGGAGACCATCGCCCGGGAAAGCATCCGCTACATGCGGGAGTGTGAAGCGAAACTCGTTTAGCGTCGATGCCATCGGGGTCGCCGATCAGGCCCGTCCCCGCCCCATCGCGTAGTACGCGAACCCGGCCACATCCATCGTCTTTGGTTCGTAGATGTTTCTTCCGTCGAAGATGACCGCTTCCTTGAGCAGGCGGCGGATCACTTCGAAGTCCGGGTTGCGGAACTCCTGCCATTCGGTAACGATCGCCAGGCCGTCCGCTCCTTCGAGTGCGCCGTAAGGGCGATCGCAGTAGATCAGCTTGTCGCCGTAAATGTCGCGGACGTTGCTCATCGCCTCGGGGTCATGTACGCGGACCGCGGCCCCTTCCTTCAACAGTGCGTCGATGAGTGTCAGCGCGGGCGCTTCGCGGATGTCGTCGGTGCGTGGTTTGAACGCAAGCCCCCAGACGGCGATCGTCTTCCCGTTCAGATCGCCGTAGTGCTTCTTGATTTTCGTGAACAGCACCTGCTTCTGCGCTTCGTTGACCACGTCGACCGATTCCATCAGCGCGAGACTCAGGTCGTTCTTCTTCCCCATGCCGATGATGGCGCGGATGTCCTTCGGGAAGCAACTGCCGCCGTAACCGGGGCCGGGGAACAGGAACTGGAAGCCGATGCGCGCATCGTGTCCCATGCCGCGGCGGACGTCGTTGACATCCGCCCCCAGTCGATCACAGAGGTTGGCCATCTCGTTAATGAAGCTGATCTTGGTCGCCAGCATGGCATTGGCGGCATACTTCGTCATCTCCGCACTTTCGGGCGTCATGACGAGGAACGGCCGTTCGGTGCGCAGAAACGGGTTATACAGTTCGCGGAGAACCTCGCCGACTTCGGGCTTGCGGACGCCGACGACCACTCGGTCGGGCTTCATGAAGTCGTCGAGTGCGGCCCCTTCCTTCAGGAACTCGGGATTGCTGGCGACATCAATGTGACTGCACCCCGCCGCTGCGAGGCGTTCCATGATGCCCCGATTGGTGCCGACCGGCACCGTGCTCTTCATGACGACGACCTTCGATCCGGCCGGCCCCGGCGGAACGTCCTTAAGTGCGCGGGCCAGTGCATCGGTGACCGCCCAGATGGCGGACAGGTCCGCATCTCCCGCGGCACTTTGCGGCGTGCCGACGGCGATGAAGATAAGGCGGGCCGATCGCACGGCTTCGTTGAAGTCCGTGGTGAAAAGCAGTCGGCCTTCGCGCCGATTGCGCTGCACCAGTTCCAGCAGGCCCGGCTCATAGATCGGCAGCCGGTTGTCGTGCAATGTGGCGATCTTCTTCTCGTCCTTGTCGATGCCGATGACATCGTTGCCGCTCTCGGCAAGGCAGGTGGATGTGACGAGGCCAACATAGCCGGTACCGATGACGGCAACTTTCAAGAGATGCTCCCTCAATTCAACCGGGCAAACGAGTCAGGAGGCCGGCAGGGTGCGGCCTCGCCAGTAATTCAGCAAATCGGTCAGCGAACGATCAAGTGTGAACTCCGGCTGCCAGCCGGTCGTGTCGCGCAGCTTGCGGATATCAGCCCGGGAAACGGCGGTTTCTACTTTCCGCGCGGGGTCAATTCGCTGACGTACTTCGATTGTTGTACCGGAAAGCGCCAGCATGCGGTCGAGAACCGTCTGCATCGAGTAGGTTGTGCCCGATCCGGCATTGTACGCTTCGCCGGAGATTCCTTTTTCCATCAGCAGCAGGAATGCGCGAACCATGTCGCGAACGTCCGTGATATCGCGTTGACCGCTCAGGTCGCCGGTTTCGATCACTCGTTGCGGCTGAGTGCCATTCTCGACGGCGGCAATCTGGCGGGCGAAGTTGGCCGTGGCGTAGTCGGCCGACTGCCTGGGGCCGATCTGGTTGAAGCTTCGCACCCGCAGCACATCGAGTCCCGGCTGCTGGCTCACCTGAAAACTCATCAGGTCGGCCGCCGCCTTGCTCGATGCGTACGGGCTGACGGGATAAAGTGCATCAGTCTCGGCGAACGGGGGCTGTCCGGCAGCAGGCTGACCGTAGATGAGGCCGGAAGACGTCAACAGCACGCGAGGCCGCAGCTTCAACCGCTGCAGCGATTCGTACAGGTTGAACGTTGCCTGCCAATTGCCGGCCCACGCCGCCGCTGGTTCTTTGAATGAGGTGCCGTTGTTCGAGTAGCCCGCCAAATGAAAGATCCATTCCGGCCGAACAGTACCAAGCACCTGATCAAGTGTGGAAGGCTGCAGAAAATCGGCAACATGCCAGGATGCACGCGTGTCGCCATCGGTCAGCGGCTTGCGGGTCAGCGCATGAAGTTGATGTGTGCCGGCCGCGTCGAGCGCATCAATAAGATGGCTGCCGATGAAGCCCGTCGCGCCGGTGATCAGGATCCGCATGCCGTTGATACCTCAGACCGGTCTGCCGGAGGAGACCGGTTGCAGGCGAGCGAGATCGGCATTGACCATGCGCTTCACCAGATCGGGGAAACTCAATTCTCGCTTCCAGCCCAGTTGCCGTTCCGCCTTCGAGGCATCGCCGATCAGAAGATCGACTTCGGCGGGACGGATCAAGGTTGGATCTTCGACCACGAACTTCTTCCAGTCGAGCCCGACACAGTTGAACGCGATCTCGACCAGTTCGCCGACGGAGTGAGTCTCGCCCGTGGCAATCACATAGTCATCGGGCGTATTCTGCTGCAGCATCAGCCACATGGCCTTCACGTAATCACCTGCGAAGCCCCAATCTCGTTTGGCCGTCAGGTTTCCCAGACGAAGTTCCTTCGCCAGGCCCAGCTTGATGCGGGCCACGCCATCAGTGACCTTGCGGGTCACAAACTCTTTGCCCCGGCGTTCGCTCTCGTGGTTGAACAGGATGCCGCTGACCGCGTACATGCCGTAGCTTTCGCGGTAGTTGACCGTAATCCAGTGGCCATAAACCTTGGCCACACCGTAAGGACTGCGCGGATAGAAGGAAGTACGTTCAGTCTGCGGAACATCCTGCACCTTGCCGAACATCTCGCTGCTCGATGCCTGATAGAAGCGGATGCCCTTCGGGTCAACCTGTCGAATTGCTTCGAGAACGCGCGTGACGCCCGTGGCGGTATACTCGGTCGTCAGCACCGGTTGCTTCCAACTGGTCGGCACGAAACTCTGCGCAGCGAGGTTGTAGACTTCGACCGGCCGGACCGCCGCGACCACTTCCGTCAACGACGATTGATCGAGCAAGTCAGCCTGATGCAGGGTCACCTGGTGGGTAATGTGCGAGATTCGTTCGAAATTCTCGGTGCTCGAACGGCGAACGACGCCGTGGACTTCATAACCCTTTGACAGCAGCAACTCGGCCAGATAACTGCCGTCCTGCCCGGTCACACCCGTGATCAGCGCCTTCTTCATTGTGACTCCCGAGACCACGCCGAGCGAAGAAATGCACGCCGACATCGTCTCTGCCGTGCTCAGATATTTTTTAGTCGGGAGGCGAAAAGTCAAGGTGATCGCCCGACGCCCAAGTTATCATATATGCTCAACGAACCGCATCGAACGGAATCCGACCATGAAAACTCTCTTGTGCGCGTTCTTCCTGCTGTTTGCTTCAACTGTCGTCAGCGCGGCCGATCGGCCACCGAATGTCGTGCTGATGTATGCCGATGATCTTGGCTACGGCGATCTCGGCTGCTACGGCAGCAAGACCCACCGCACTCCGCACATCGACAGCCTGGCGAAAGACGGCATCCGCTTCACCGACTTCTACGTAGCGCAGGCGGTATGTTCCGCATCGCGAACAGCGTTGTTGACCGGGTGCTATCCGAATCGCGTCGGCATCCTCGGCGCGTTGAATCACTCGGCCAATCACGGCATCAACGATGACGAGACGACGATCGCGGAGATGTTGAAGCAGAAAGGTTATGCCACGGCAATCTACGGCAAGTGGCATCTGGGCCATCATCCGCGGTTTCTCCCGACCCGGCACGGCTTCGACGACTACTTTGGCCTGCCCTACTCGAACGATATGTGGCCACAGCATCCCACGGCCAAGTTCCCCGACCTGCCGTTGATTGCCGGTGACAAGGTGATCGAAAAGAACCCGGACCAGACGAAACTGACCACCTGGTACACGGAACGGGCGATCAAGTTCATCGACGCCAACAAGGACAAGTCTTTCTTCGTCTATGTGCCACACAGCATGCCGCACGTGCCCTTGCACGTGACGGAGAAGTTCAAAGGAAAATCGGCCGGTGGCCTCTACGGCGATGTGATCGAGGAGATCGACTGGTCGATGGGTGAGATCCTGGCCACGCTGAAGAAGCACGGGCTGGAAGAGAACACGCTGATCATCTTTACATCGGACAATGGCCCATGGCTGCCGTACGGGTCGCACAGTGGGACATCGGGCCCGTTGCGTGAAGGCAAGGGAACGAGTTTTGAAGGCGGGGTGCGTGTGCCTTTCGTGGCTCAATGGAAAGGCATCATTCCCGCCGGAAGCGTTTGCAAGCAGCCTGCCATGACGATCGACCTGCTGCCCACACTCGCCCATCTGGCAGGCGCGGCGTTGCCGAAGTTCACGATCGATGGAAAAGACATCAGTGCGCTGCTGTTGAACAAACCCGACGCAGCGTCGCCACAGGCGGCGTACTACTTCTACTGGGGCAAGAACCTCGAAGCCGTGCGCTCGGGCAAGTGGAAGCTGCATTTCCCGCACGAGTATCGCATCGTCACCGGCAAACCACCCGCCGAGGGCAAACCGGGCAGCGGCGGCACGGCTAAGTTGGAGAAGTCTTTGTTCGATCTCGAAGCCGACATCGGGGAAAAGGTGAATGTCATCGACAAGCATCCGGAAGTCGTCGAACAACTGACGAAACTCGCGGATGCCATGTGCGACGAGTTAGGCGACGGCATGAAAGTCGGCAAAGGAGTGCGTGCCGCCGGGAAACTGGATAAGTGAGCACGTTTAGCGTGCATCCCAACGGGATGCACGTTCACGCTACCGACCCTCGCGCAACCGGTCGCCCAGGAAGTTCTCCAACTCCGGGATCGCATAGATCTTCTTCACCGTCGTGTCGACGTCATACTCCACCCGGCGGAAGCGGATAGTGTCGTCGTCATCCAGCGTGATGTAGCAGGCCCGGGGATCGAGGTCGCGCGGTTGACCGACCGAGCCGACGTTGCACAGCGTCTTGCGGCCATCCAGCTTGTAGGCACCGTTGACGTCGTCGGGGTATGGAACTGCAGTTCCTCCGTGAAGACACCCGGCACGTGCGTATGGCCCTGGAAGCAGTAGCGTTCCACCAGCGTGAAAATCCGTTCCATCTTGCGCTGGTTGTAGATGTCTTCCGGAAACACGTATTCGTTCAGCGGGTTGCGGGCTGAGCCGTGCACGAACAGGTAGCCCGGCTCGCGATGCGAACGCGGCCGCTCCGCGAGAAATTCCCAGCGCTTCGTCTGGACCGCGCGTGACTCGCTTGGCAGTTCCAACTGCTGGCGGGTCCACATGATCGCCATCTCGGCGGCGCGGTTGAACCCGTCCGGATCGAACAGCGCGCCCTGATCGTGGTTGCCCAGAAGCACCATCTGGCAACTCATGACGAGGTCGATGCATTCCCGAGGGTTCGGCCCGTAACCGATTACGTCTCCCAGGCAGTAAATCTCGGAAATTCCCTGCTTCTGGATGTCGGCCATCACGGCCTGCAGGGCTTCCAAGTTACTGTGAATATCGCTGATGATGGCCTTCACGCCTGGGATCTCTTTTCAATCGATTCGGATTTGCGAGTGCCACTGCTCGTTGGATGGCTGGGCTCTGTCAGGGGATGAACACGGATTCATCCACCCAATCAGTCTACATCCCATTGTGAAAACGTGTCAAGCGTCGAGTCCAGTTCCTGACTGATGAGTCGAATGTCGTTCCGAACATTTGCTGCGAATGGTTTCCTCAACCGTTCCTTTTCGTGTAGACTAAATACAGGATTAGGCAAACCTACCAGAGACGGACCATGGAACGGCTTCGAGTATTTACGATTTTAGGGCTTATGTCGATTGTCGCCGGTTGCCAGCGAAACGACAGCGGTATCTCCCGCCCGGACTTGTCAAACCGCAAGGCCCGCGTGGTCGCGACCACCGGCATGATTGCAGATGCCGCCCGAGAGATTGCGGGTGACCATATCGAGCTTGAGTGCCTGCTCGGTCCCGGTGGCGACCCTCATAAGTATTACCCGGCCTACAGCGACAATGCGAAGCTCGCGAAGGCCGACCTCATCCTCTACAATGGCCTTGAGCTGGAAGCGAAGATGGGGGAGATCTTTGAGGAGCGAGCCAAGAAAGTGCGGACTGTTGCCGTCGGCAATGCGATCCCAACCGAGCTACTTCGCCGGCCGGAACCCGGGTTTGAAGGCACCCACGACCCGCATATCTGGTTCGACGTGATGCTATGGTCAAAAGCCGTTGAGAAAGTACGGGATGCCCTGATCGAACTCGACCCGGCCCATGCCGACACCTTCGGTGCGAACGCAACAAAGTATCTCGACAAACTGAAAGCTCTTGATGCCGAAGTCCGCGAACTGGCCCTGAAGATTCCTGCCGACAAACGCGTGATCATCACCGCGCACGATGCATTCGGTTACTTCGGCCGCGCGTACGGCTTTGAAGTGAAAGGACTGCAGGGAACCAGCACGGCAACACAGACGGGCACCCAGTCCGTTCAGGAACTCGCCAAACTCATCGGCAGCCGGCAGATTCCCGTGATCTTCGGCGAAACGTCCGTTCCTGATGAAGGGATAACTGCCGTGCTGGAAGCGGTCAACAGCCAGTACCCGAATCACCGCGTCAAACTCTCCGATGCCCGATTGTATTCCGATGCCCTGGGTGATCCCGGCACCAAGGGCGGCACCTATGTCGGCATGGTCCGCCACAATATCCGTACCATCGTCAACGCACTCGCTCCATAGTCTCGTATGCTCGCAATGAAAACTACCACGGCGGTGCAGGTCAACGACCTCACCGTTGCTTATCGCGAATCACCTGTTCTCTGGGACGTCGATCTCGACGTTCCTCCGGGCGTGCTGATGGCGATCGTCGGCCCTAACGGCGCGGGCAAAACCACGCTGATCAAGACGATCCTCGGTCTGATCCGTCCCGTGGCCGGGCAGGTGCGCATCCTCGGTCAGCCTTACGGACGACAGCGTCGGCAGGTTGGCTATGTACCGCAGCGTGGCTCGGTCGACTGGGACTTTCCCACGACCGTCCTTGATGTCGTGCTGATGGGGACCTACGGCCAACTCGGCTGGTTTCGCCGGCCGGGGCAGCGTGAAGTGACCGCGGCCCGGGAATCGCTGGAAAAAGTGGGGATGATCGACTTCGCCGGTCGGCAGATCAGCCAACTCTCAGGCGGGCAGCAACAGCGCGTCTTCCTCGCCCGGGCGCTCGTGCAGGACGCCCAAGTCTACTTCATGGATGAGCCATTTCAGGGTGTCGATGCGACTACCGAACGCGCCATCGTCACGCTGCTGCAGGAACTGCGAAATCAGTTGCGCACGGTGCTGGTCGTCCATCACGACCTGTCCACGGTTCGCGACTACTTCGACTGGGTAACGATCCTGAACGTACGCAAGATCGCCAGTGGCCCGGTGAGCGAAGTATTCACCGACGAAAACCTGCACCGGGCCTACGGGCAACGCATTTCGAGCAGTTAAGGCAGTAGCCGCGTTCGCCAGAACGCGGGTCGGCGACGTGCCACTCCGCCCGCGTTCTGGCGAACGCGGCCACTTTGCGAAACCTCTCAGGGCAATTCTTCAATCCGCACGTCCTTGTAGTAAACCCGCGCCTTCGCACCGCCGTGGATCTGCAGGGCGATGATCCCACTGCGGTCGATACCCTCTTCCTTCTCAGTGTAATCGACGGTCTGCGTGCCGTTGAGCCACAGGCGTACTCGCGGCCCTTCGCAGCGGATCACGTATTCGTTCCAGTCGCCCGGCTTGATGATCTTGCTGACGACTTCTTTCTCCGGCTTCACCAGCAC
>Ga0105044_10001092_pt1 | contig 35545 bp, 29 predicted proteins | sample MAT01_FD_78092 | JGI IMG/M metagenome (GOLD analysis project Ga0105044, IMG submission 78092) | Freshwater microbial communities from Lake Fryxell liftoff mats and glacier meltwater in Antarctica - MAT-01 | ecosystem: Environmental > Aquatic > Freshwater > Ice > Liftoff microbial mat | place...
CTGGAGTTTGGCTATCTGCGGATATAGAAAATGGGGTTTAAAGCGTCAATAATTGGATTTAGGGAGTTAATGATTTGTCGTTGTTTTAATACAAAGTCGGAGAAAGATTTTCCAAGTTTTTCGAATAAATAGCAGCCTCTGAAGGTGTTTAAGATATTATTTGTTGATGATCTCAGGCTTTTATTTTTACGTTCCCACTTAGCTTTTGGTAAACTGATATTAGTATTCAACTTAGTGATTATATAATCAGCCAAGTGAATAAATGCATGCATAGCAACTACAAACTGCGGTACTTTTACTGCTGCTATCTCATTTCTTACCTGTGCTTCACCGCAACCATTTGTTGTTTTTTCTTCTCTGAAATTTACTTCTATTTCCCATCTCCATAAATATGCCTGTAACAGTATTTCAATTTCTAAATCATTGTCCATACAGATTAAATAGGCTGGTTGTCTGTACAGGAGCTTGCCGCCCTTTTTTAACCGGTAACTTAGTGGCCTGATTACTACTAATTGTAATGTTTCCTTTTGTCCGGCACATCTCCACTTGAGTGACTTTACGATTTTGACATTAAACATATGTTTTTTACCGGCAGCCCATCCAGCAACTTCCTGCCAGGAAAAATCATCAGATTGCCTGATTTGTTCTGGCGTTGGTACCAGTTCCCCATATTTTTTGTTCCTGCCTTTTGTTTTTTCAGATAGGGGTAAATAATTAAATTTTGCGTCTTTTCTAACCCGGCCAATTAATGTTACTGCCTGCGGCAATCCTTTCAATATGGTCCCATTGGTATAACTGCCATCAACGCTTAGATACAATTCTCTTGTTGAGGCCCCTTGTTCATTGAGTCTTGTTCTTAATAATTTTATTCTTTCCAGGCCCTGCGCACTAAGGTTTTGTTGTTTCCTGCATTCCATATATTCCGCCCGTTGTTCATCAGTAGAATTCTTTGCCAGCTTCTTCATAGTGGGGCTATGATGAAAATCTACAGGAATTGCCCTGGATTGGCTATTAAAATCAGCGTTGTCACGTAGGGACAAAGAAATTTGAATAAACCTTTGCGCCCAGATAAAATTTGTATGAAACGCTGGTCCCAGTGGATCTCTGCGCCAACCTGTGCCATGAATCTTTTTACCCACCTTTCTTAAAATAGTGTCATCCATATGTGCAACCATAATTTGATCAGGACCCAGTTGCTCCAGACAAACTTTGGTGGCAACTTCAAACAGTTTATCCGTATTCATTCTGCTTCCCCAAAATAGTCGATACGCCGCTGTCCAGTCAACAAATTGTCTGCCAACCGCAATAAGCATTCCTGTAATGGTAGCCCTGCCGGTACAACTCAGCAATCCATGTGCTAACTCCTTAGCCCTGGATGCAGTTCTTTTTTGATTGAATGCTTGGGTACATCGGTAAAAAATGGTATCAAAAATTGATTTCAAGTTAACTTCTTCTTTAGTTTTTTTTTAAGTGCTCCTACAGCTTCATCAGATCTTCGTAAAACTAAATTTTGATGGTCATCTATCAGCCACTCTACCACTTCGCCCCCAGTAAACTCAATGGCCTGGGCAACAGCAGCAGGGAAGTTGACATAGTATTGTTCACTCTTTTCCCTTTTTATCAACTGAACTTTTGTAAAATATCCCATATCTAGTATTTTAACTAGATACAAAAATACACAAAAAAATGATTATTCAACGGGAAATAATCATTTTTTTTTAATCCTAGACACAAATAACCAAACTACAGACACAGGACGGAGTCCTGCGCCTGTGGGGGAATATAATTTTTAATTGGCTAATTAATGCTGAAATGAGTAGTGATTTCTTTAAGCAGATTTACTGCACGGGAAATATTTATCCGATATTTTTTTATGTGTTCATAATTTAATACAGCAACAATTTCATTCATTAATTCGTCACAACTAAAAATGTCTATTTCGTACAAATCAATAATATCAATTATTTTTTGATGATTGTTGGTTATAAAATAACTTATCCAGATATTATTATCCAATACAAACCTTTTTACCCTTTTAATGATATTCTTGATTCATGTTTCCATTTATCAATTTGTTTAAGGGTAGGTTCACGGATGCCTTTAAGTGGGTTTGCCAAGGCAGCAATTCCTTTTCGTTTCAGGCGTTTTACTTTTAGCTTAGTTAGCAATAGCTGCTGTTCCAAAGGATTGAGCAATGCTGCCTCCTTTGCTATTTCCGCCGGTATATCTTTTATCGCTACTGACATGGTTTATCTGTTTAAATCCAATTTACTGAATAATAGTGTTATTTCAAGCGCAAGCGCCTTTGCCCGGAAAGAGGAATCTAAATATGCAACTGGGCAGTCAATGGTAAGACGGATTTTTTAGGCACGATCCGATAGCTCAGATTACACGAATTTTGAGCACGAATTTCACGAATTTTGGATACGACTTACACGAATTAGTATTCACCGCATGGATCGATATGTTATTCTCTCGTTATCGGATGGTCAATATTTCATTATTTACAATTCACAATTCACATCACAACTCACCCTTAACACCAACTTTAAAAAATCTCCTGCAATACTTCAAGGGTTCGCATTACACCAAAGTCTGGGATATGTAAAGCATAATAGGTCTGGTAATGCAATAATAGTTTTCGTCGGGTGTCGTGGTGTAATTTAAACTGGATTAATTCATGCGGTTGCATCACTTTTAATAATTGTGATGTTATTTGCGCCAGTTCGCCTTCAATAAAGTGAGGGTGTTCTGGTTGAATCGACATAAAGTTGCCTTCTTCCAGATCCAGTACAGGCTGGTCTTCAGCATAGTTGTCGTGTATCTGAAAGCCAAAAAAATGTGGTAACTGAAGCGAAAAGTAGAGGGCAAAATTAGCGGTAACAGCCTTATCTGCATTATCTAACTGGATTAACACATCTTCACAAAAGTAAAATAGGGCTGTATTTTGCTCCGGCTGTTTTAAACATTTTTGCAATAGCTCAACTATGTATAGTGCAATACTATTTTTAATTACATCGCTCAATACCTGTTGAAACAGGTAATCCCATTTAAATTCTTTGATGCGTTGCATTGGCTTTTGGTCGCTATGGTAAACAACCAGGTCGAGTATAGCCCCGGGTTGAAAGTGATTGGCTTTGGCAGAGGATTTTTTTGCTGTGCGAACACCATTCACCATATAGGTTTGCACGCCAAATAATTCGGTAAACATGGTTACCACCACACTTGTTTCACCATATTTGATGGTGCGTAAAACGATGCCTTTTGTTTTGTGTGTCATGCCCTATGCCTGAAAGAAAAGTTGAAGTGGTTAGTAAATTTAACTGTCTTTCAAAAATAGCATACAATAAGTTAGGTGATCAAAATACTTGGAAAGCGCTGAAAGGTGGATGTTTTTTGGAAGCCCTTTTTTAGGAGTCAATTAGCTGACTACTATACTTTACTGTCAGGTTTGCATCCGGTTTAGTTAAGGATTGATTTTCGCTAGTAGCTTTACAGATGCAACGCTTAACGCAGTTGGGGGTTAGGTTTAATGTGAACAGGGATAGGATGTTGCTTTATAGAAGGAGCTGCGGCGCAGTTTTTGGAGATTGTGTAAAAATGGAATCATCTTAAAAAATCCAGTTCCGTTCAAATTGTTTTTCTTTGCATCTTCTTAATCAATCTTTTATTTATGTGGAAACGTTTAGGGACTTTCGTGATTAATTACCGCCTGCCTCTTTTAGTAGCTCTTTTTATCGTAACAATAATCATGGGTTTTTTTGCCAGTAAGGTAAAACTGAGTTATGAATTTGCCAGGGCAATCCCAATCGATAATCCCAAATACAAAGAATACAAGGAATTTAGAGAAAAATTCGGTGACGATGGTAATGTGCTGGTGGTTGGGGTGCAAAGCGATTCGCTGTTTGAATTAAAAAATTTTAAAGCCTATTACAGTTTACTTCAACAACTAAAAAGGGTGAGTGATGTAGAAGATGTATTGAGTGTACCTTCTACTATTAACCTGCAAAAGGATAGTGCCACCGAAAAATTAAATGCAGTAAAAATATTTTCGGATAGCATCAATACACAAGCTGGGCTTGACTCTGCGAAGAATATCTTTTTAAACCTGCCTTTTTACAAATCACTTTTATACAACCCGGAAACAAATGCCTATTTGATGGGGGTGAGAATCAATAAGGATTCATTGAATTCACCTAAGCGTTCTCAAATTGTAAAAGATATTACGGTTGCTGTAAATGCTTTTGAGAACGATACCAAAATTGCAACGCATTTAAGTGGCTTGCCTTTAATAAGAACTGTGGTAGCCGATAAGTTGCAACGGGAAATGAAAGTATTTTTGATAGGTTCCCTACTGTTAAGTGCTTTGATTCTGTTGCTTTTCTTCCGTTCATTCAGTACCATGTTGCTTTCTTTGTTTGTCGTGATTTTGGGTGTAATCTGGAGCCTGGGCATATTGCAGTTGTGCGGTTACAAAATCAGTTTGCTCACAGCATTAACGCCACCATTGGTAGTAGTAATTGGTATTCCTAATTGTATCTATTTTATCAATAAATACCATACCTGCTACCTGAGTAGTGGCGATAAAAATAAATCGTTGATAGATATGGTGAGTAAAATGGGCATCGTAACCCTGTTTTGTAACATATCCGCCGCCATTGGATTTGCAGTATTCGCCTTAACAAAGAGTGCGATATTGCAGGAGTTTGGGGTAGTTGCAGGTATTAGCATCATGCTGATCTTTGTTATTTCATTTATTTTATTGCCGGCTGTATTAAGTTATTTACCGGCTCCAAAACCCGCACAAACAAAATATCTAAATAACAAGTTGATCACTTCATTCTTGCTGAGAATAGAGGGATGGGTGATGAACCACCAAAAGCCGGTTTATGCAATTACTGCGGTAGTTCTTATTTTTTCTGTCTTAGGTATTTTTAAACTGAATACAGTTGCATTTATTGTAGATGATTTACCCAAGACGGATAAAATATACACCGATATGAAGTTTTTTGAGAAGAACTTTAAAGGGGTGATGCCGCTGGAAATTGTGATAGATACAAAAAAACGAAATGGTTTAGCCGGCATGCGGGCACTAACGGTATTTGAAAAAGTAGATTCACTTGCGCAATATATCGGGGCAAAAAAAGAAATGAGCCGACCGTTAAGTATTGCAGAAGGATTAAAGTTTGCAAAGCAGGCTTTTTACGAAGGCGATTCTGCCAACTATCTATTGCCCAATAGCTTTGACGGTGCTTTTGTAGGCGAATATTTACGACCAAACCGGAGCGATAGTGGTAAAAAAAACAACTTTACCAAAATGTTGTCTTCCTTTATGGACACCTCCCGGCAAACCACCCGCATTAGTGTAAGTATGGCAGATGTAGGCACAAAGGAGTTACCTCATATTTTAAAAGGCATCCAGGAAAGAGCCGGACAATTGTTTGATTCCAGCCAATATAATATCCAGCTTACCGGCACCACCATCACCTTTTTGGAAGGAAGCAGCTTCATCATCAGTGGATTAAAAGAAAGTATTTTATGGGCTTTTTTGCTCATTTCACTTTGTATGCTATACCTGTTTAAATCTGCCCGAATACTTGTTTGTTCTTTGATACCAAATCTTATCCCATTGGTAATAACTGCCGGAGTAATGGGCTGGGTAGGTGTTCCTTTAAAACCATCTACGGTGTTGGTTTTCAGTGTGGCGCTGGGTATAGCGATAGATATCACCATCCGTTTTTTAGTTAATTATAAGCAAGAACTTCCCATACACAATAGCGATATACCATTGACTGTAGCCGCAACCATTAAAAATACCGGTCTTAGCATTGTTTATACATCCCTTGTTTTAATAGCAGGTTTTATCATCTTCTGTTTCAGCAGTTTTGGAGGAACCATTGCATTGGGTTGGCTTACTTCAGTAACCCTGTTAGTGGCTACCATTACAAATCTTGTATTGTTGCCTGTATTGTTGTTGAATACAAGAAAAGGGGGATAAAGAGGATTGATATCCCCAATCAATTCAAGTAGCAATTTTTTTTTGACCCAATCTCTATATCCCCAGAAGACAAAAGGGTGGCGGATATAAGTAAATTTAAATATATCTAAATATTTTTTTTGACAGGGTTTTCAAATGATTATCAATTTTTCGGCGGGAGATGTTAAGGTAATGTCAAATTTTATTTGGAAAATTGAACTAGAATGCCAAAATTTGCTGTTCTGAAAATTTTTAAACAATTTCCAATTAAGCAGCGTTATCATAATGTTAATTGTCATAAATATTCAGGTTCAAGCCTATTTTTAAAAAAAATCTAAAAAAACCTAAAAAGAGCTTATGAAGAAATTATTGTACTTGTGTATAATACTGCTGTTTACTTCCAGCCAGTTGTTTGCACAAAGGGTTGTTACTGGAAAAGTAACAGATGATAAAGATGGTGCGCCACTTCCAGATGTTTCAATCTCAGTTAAGGGGACAAAAACAGGCGCAATATCTGGAAGGAATGGTGAATTTACATTAACCTTGCCTGTTGGTGCCAAAACAATCGTTATATCCACATTAGGATATGTCACAATTGATGTTCCGGTCGGCAACAAAAGTTTTTTCAACCTTACCCTTGTTTCATCCAATAGAAATCTGCAAGAGGTAGTAGTACCGGATACCAGGTTCGTAAAAAAAGAGACGAAGGTGGTGCCATCTCTTCTGTAAAGGGTAAAGAAATTGCTAATTTGCCTAACACGTCAATAGATAGAGCATTACAAGGACGTGCTGCAGGGGTGCTAGTTCAAGCAAACAATGGTATTCCAGGTGGTGCGATAAATGTTCGTATACGTGGAACTGGATCTTATCTTGCCGGAAATCAACCGCTTTATATTGTTGATGGTGTGCAATTAAATACCAGAAACGATGGTGACTTTACTCAAAATAATCCGCTTGCTTTTTTGAATCCAAATGATATAGAAAGTATCGATGTATTAAAGGATGCTGCAAGTGGAGCAATCTATGGATCTCAGGCAGCAAATGGCGTAGTTATTATAACTACAAAAAAAGGTAAAGCTGGTAAAACGAAATTTACTTTCAATTCATTTATAGGAACGGCCGATCCAATAAAAAAGTTTGATGTACTCAATACCCAACAATATATTGACGCCAGAACACAAGCTACTTTTAATGCAAACAGCAATACAACAGCAGGTTATACAGTTTTGAACGCCAAGCGCACTATTTTGGGTGAACTAGCCAATGCAACTGGTGTTGGTTCTGCCACTATTAATGCTTTTACTTTAGCTCAGGCAGATTCTATGATTGCTGCATTACCATCCTTCGATTGGCAGGATCTTGCAGTAAAAAAAGGTGCTATTCGTAATTATGATCTAAGTATGAGCGGCGGTAATGATAAAACAACTTTTTATCTGGGCGTATCCAATACTTTTCAAAGTACGATCATCAATAAAGTAGATTTTAACAGGTATGCGCTTAATGCGGATATTACACATAAGGCAACAGATAAACTAACTGTTTCTACAAAAATAAGTCTAAGTACTTTTGAACAAAAAGTTCCTTTCGGAGTTAGCGGATCATTTTTAGGAAGCCCAATTTTTGCAGGTTCTCTAATACTATCGGTTAATCCCGTCCGTAATGCCGATAACACCTATTTTGGCTTACCTCCAACACAAGCTTTGGCTGGAGTTTTAAACCAAAACATTATTGGGGTAAACGATTACAACTCAGGCATACAGCGTACAAATCAAATGGTTGGTGCCTTTACTGCTGATTATAAAATAAACAACTGGTTAAATTTCCGTTCATTTTTCTCTCTTGATTATCGTTTGGTGCAAGGAAATCTTTATAGAGATCCAAGAACAAATGATGGTTTTGGTGTAAGAGGTCGTGGTACAGTGGAGAGCGATTGGAATACCAATTTTTTAACTACCCAAACCATAAATTTTAATAAAGTAATTAATAAAAGTAAAATTGACGGTCTACTTGGGGTAGAATATCGCCGGGATATAAATGAAGCCATCAGTGCCGCTGGTATTGGCTTTCCTTCTTATCAGTTTACAACTATTAATGCGGCAGCAACCGCTGAGTCAGTTGGTCAGGCATGGACTGGTTTTAAAAGATCAGGCGTATTTGGTCGTGTAAACTATGGTTATGATGATCGCTTTGGAGTATCAGCAATACTTCGTCGTGATGGATCTAGCCGTTTTGGAGCAAACAATACTTTCGGATGGTTTCCAAGCGTAATTGGTTTGTGGAATGTAGATAATGAGAAATTTATGGACAGAGTGAAATTTATCAGTACACTACGTTTAAGAGGGTCCTGGGGACAAACCGGTGGTGATCAAATCGGTAACTTTGATTCCAGGTCACTTTTTGGAGCTGGTTTACAATATAACCAATCTGCTGGTATAAACTACACGCAGTTGGGTAACCCGGATATTCGTTGGGAAAGAAACCAAACCATTAATTTAGGATTAGACTATGGCTTTTTAAATAACCGCTTAAGTGGTTCAGTAGAAGTTTACCAGCGTTTAACAAATGATTTATTGCTGCCTCGTCCTGTAACTTGGCAGACAGGTGTTTCGAGCTTTACCCAAAATGTAGGCACTTTAGAAAACAGGGGTATTGAATTTGGATTGAATGCAGAAATAATTCGTCCTAAAACAACTGACGGGTTTCGTTGGAATATGAGTTTCAACTTTGCATTTAATTACAATACCGTTCGTAAATTATATGATGGTTTACAAGTATTGCCAGGTGATCCTTCCTTTAGGGTTGGCCGTTCCATTAATAGTGTATTTACCCAGGTATATTCTGGCGTAAATCCAGCTACAGGAAGGCCTGCTTTTATCGATACTTTCAATAACACTACTTATAGTCCTCAATTACGTGATCGCCGCTACATTGGAGATGGTGAAGCCGACCAGTTTGGTGGTTTAACAAACACTTTTAGTTGGAAAGGATTTTCATTGGATGTATTGTTTACTTACCAATATGGTTTACTTGCTACAGATGGCCAGGTGAATTTTTTGTCGGAAAATGGAAATCGTACATTTAATGGATTGGTAAAGCCTTATGAAAATGCCTGGAAAGCACCAGGTGATATGACATCTTACCCAAGATTTTTTAACGGGGGTACAGAGCCGGGTGGTGTTAATCATGTTGCCGGATCAAGCAGATTATGGAAAAAGGCAGATTTTATCCGTGTAAGAGATATGCGTGTTTCGTATGATTTGCCATCAAATGTTACTAGAAGATTAAAACTGTCAAATGCAAGATTTTACGTTCAGGGACAAAATCTTTTTACCATATCTGATTGGGCGGGATACGATCCTGAATTTGTGGGAGTATCAACTGGTATTATACCTCAAACAAAGAATTTTAACGCAGGTATTCAAATTGGATTCTAACGAAAAAAAATAATTAAAATGAAGAAACTATTAATAATTTCAACCATAACGCTTGTGTTTTTTGCAAGTTTTACGAGTTGTAAAAAAGATTTGCTGGTAGAACCTCGCCAGTCTGTAGATGCCAATGTTGTTCTAACATCCAGGGAGAACGTTAACGCAGCAATTTTAGGTGTTTACGCCCGTTTAAAAAATAACAGATTATATGGACGTGATTTAATCACACATCCGGAAGCGCTGTCTGATAATGGTTTTGCGACCAATAAATCCGGTCGTTTATTCAATGAAGCCAATAATATACAAGGCGCCCATTTTCTAAATTGGCAATCAGATTACTTTGCAATAGCAGAAGCTAATTTAATATTAGCTGCTATTCCCTCATTAAATGTAGCTCCGGCAGTTACCGTCGTAGAAAGAAATAACTGGGAAGGGCAGTTAAAATTTTTAAGAGCATTATGCTATTTTGATTTGCTACGTACTTATTCTTATGATCCAGGTGTGGGTGTACAGGGTTTAGACAGAGGTGGTGTTCCAATTGTACTAACTACACCAACCAATACTTCCGATGCAGCTGCAACAATATTGCCGAGAGCTAAAGTTGATTCTGTTTATGCTCAGATTTACAGAGATCTTACAGCAGCTACAACACAATTGTCTACCAATCTAGCTTCTTCGGCGTTTCCACAATTGGCAACGCTTACGGCAGCACAGGCATTGTTTTCAAGAGTTGCATTGTATAATAAAGATTATGCAACTTGTAAAACTTATTCCGACCTTGCGATTACAGCAGTTGGAAGCCGTTTAATGTCTAACGCAGCTTATCTGAATGGTTGGAGAACGGCTATCAATCCAGAATCTATTTTTGAATTGCGCTTTATTAATCCTGCCGAAAATATAGGTGTAAACGAATCTCTACAAACATCCTTTACCACACTTATCATACCTGGTAATACCGGAGTATTAGGTGGTTTTGGCGACTTAGTGCCTCAAACCACTTTACTTACCGACTTAGGAATTACCGCCACATTTGCTGGCGGGGCAATTTCTGCAAAAACAGATGACGTTCGAAATTTACTTTATGAACAGGGATCTGCAGGCCGGGGTACTGCAAGAGTAGAGTGTACTAAATATTTAGGAAAAAGCGGGGTTCAAAACCTTGATAATATTCCGTTAATACGTGTTGCAGAATTATTTCTTAACCGTGCGGAAGCGTTATCTACACCAGGATCTGCAGTTTTTAATGAAACTGCTGCTCTTGCTGATTTAGTTAGACTTAAGCAAAACAGGTATTCTAACTATGTAGTAACACAACAGACTGCCGACAATGCATTATCTGGCATGGCTTTGTACAATGAAGTACTTAAACAACGTAGGATAGAATTAGCATTTGAAGGACATCGTTTCTTTGATTTGAAGCGACGTGGTGTTGATATTGTTAAAACAGCTCCGTACAGTACTTTGCTTTACAATGATTTTAAATTATTGGCAAATATCCCAACAAGGGAATTGGACACCAACCCTAAACTCGAACAAAATTTTGGTTATTAATTTTTTTAAATTGTAATTATGAAAAAATATATTTCAATAGGCTGCTTTGCACTAAGTATATGTGTGTTTTTGAGCAGTTGTATTAAAAATGAAGATATTAAATGGAATGGTAGTATAGTAGAATTCGATGTTGCTACCTACACTACAAAATCTGGCGGTCTTCCTTTTCCTTTATTAAACCGTGTACCTACAGGATATGGCCGTAGTCTAAATGCCACACTTGATCCTACAATTATAAACAGGGCTAATGTTGCACCAAATGATACTATACGCATGCGCATCAATTTAGTGAGTGCTCCAAAATCTACGCCTCAATTAGTTACTATTAGTGTTGCACCTAATTTTTCAACGGCCGTTGCTGGAGTACACTATGATTTGTTAGATGCAGCGGTTACTATACCGGCCAACTCAAATTTTGGGTTTGCCCGTTGGGTAATACGCAACCCAGGTGCGCCTTCAGTTATAGGTACTGTTGCTCAGGTAGTATTCTTATTAGGTGGTAATGCTGATGTTAAAGTAAGTGAAAACTTTAAGTATGTTGGCTGGTTAATTACGCAATAATTTTTAAAAACAATTAATTCTATTTGATATGAAATTTAAATTAATGAGTAAGTATTGTATTTTGGTGCTTATTGTAGCTATTGCTTTTGTAAGCTGCGACAAGAGAGAACAAAATATTGCTTTCGCTCCTGGTATTTCAGATAATCTTGCTACAGTAGCAAGTAAAGAAACTAACCTTACTGTTTTTGTTGCTGCTGTTAAGCGCACCCAACTTGATGCTGACATCGCATTGTTAGGTAATTATACAATTTTTGCACCTACTGACGCTGCTTTTGCAAGTGCTGGTATTACTTCAGCAACAGTTGCTACGTTACCGATTGATTTGTTGAGGTCTGTGCTAAGAAACCACATTATTTCTGGTAGAATTTTATCTACCGACTTGTTGCCTGGCCCAAATGCACCTTACACAAATATTAACAGGCAAATATTGAATTCTTCTTTTTACGCAGGTTCATCCTTCTTAAACGGCAAGAAAATTAGTAAGGTTAATACACTTGCGCTCAATGGTGTTATTCATCAAATTGATGGCGTCTTAATGCCACCTTTAAATAACCTGATGGGAACTTTAGCGGCTAACGCCAACCTTACTTTTTTAGCAGCGGCCATTACAAGAGCAGGTTTAGCAACAACAGTAAATACTTCAACTACTCTGCTAACCGTATTGGCTCCAACCAATGTAGCTTTTCAAGCTGCAGGCTTTGCAAATATAGCCTCAATTGAAGCTGCTGACCCTGTTGTTTTAAGCAATATTATTCGCTATCACGTGATACCTGCTGCTTCGTTAACATCGGGAGTTTTATCATCTCCATTAAACAGGGCAGGTAGAGCTTTCTCAATCGATTTTACAAATGCAACAGTATTAACAACAGCACAGGGAACGACGCTTGCTATAACTGTTAGCAGTACTGGTATTAATGTAAAGGGTACTAGTAATGCTGCTGTAGTAAAAGTAACAGGAGCTGATAACATTTATTTTGCCGGATCCGCAACTGTCCGTCCAGGTGTACTGCATATTATTGATGGTGTATTATTGCCATAAGCAATTTCATTAATAAAATTACTAAAAACCCCGATTAATTAAATCGGGGTTTTTTTAAAATGTAACGTAAAGTATAGTAGCGATGCGAATGGATTGAGATGAAATTAATTGTTAGATCTTTTGTTTACTCTTTGTAATGAATAAAGAAAATCAGCAATTGAAAAAGTGTTTAAGTCTAACTTCTTTATTACTTGATCAATTCCCCCAATTTCATTTCAAGTGCCTTCCCCCTCAAATTACTTCCTATAATTTGCCCTTCCGTATTTACCAATACATTATAGGGGATACCATCAAAACCGTATAATGCTACGGCAGCACTGCTCCAGTATTTCAAATCGCTGATATGATACCAGTTTAGGTTATCATCATTGATTGCTTTTACCCAGGAGGCTTTGTCTTTATCAAGCGATACGCCTAAAACGGTGAAGTTTTTATTCTTAAATTTATTATAGGCCTTTACTACGTTTGGATTTTCGCCCCGGCATGGACCACACCAGCTTGCCCAAAAATCTACCAGCACATATTTTCCACGCAACATGCTTAATGCAAATGGTTTACCACTCGTATCAGCCATATTTATGTCGGGTGCCAATTTTCCATCCGATGGTTTTGCTTTGTATTGCGCAATCATTTGATTATACTGCGCAACAATAGCAACAATAGCTGGTGTATTGGGAAATCTTCGTGTAAGTCCGGTAATTGTCTTTTCTAATTTATCCGGCTCAATATCACGGGTATAGCCCAAACTAAACATCGCCATTACTGCATTGCTGGTAGTATCTAAATATTGAATGATGTAATTTTTATAAGCACTTTCCTGAGAGGAGACCTCTTTTTTTAATACATTGTACAGGCTATCTGTCTCAACCGGGCTTGGATATTGTTGTAAAGCTGCGGTCTTTTCTTCAAGGCTTTTTCGCCGGGTATTGATACTGGTAATAAAATTTCGCAGCAACTGATTGGCCGATGAGTTGAACACAATTGTTTCCAGGGAAAGTTTATTGTAATCAGCAGTAACCTTAATGGATGGGTTATCATTGATGAAAATAAATGGAGCCTCAGTTTTTTCAAATCTTAGGCGGTAAAGACCTTGCTCGGGAGCTAACGCTGAAATCGTAAACTTGCCATTTTTTATTTCAATAGTATCCAGTATCACGGGGTCTTTCTCACTAAAGTATAATTCTTCGAGGTACACTTTCTGGTCCGGTGCATTTTTTAATTCACCCGAAACAGTAAATTTTCCCTTTTGATTTTCATTGTTACAAGCGAATAATGTAGCCGTGCAAAACACGATCGTAAAAAGCTTTTTCATTTGTTTGATTAATTTAATTTTTCGGCTAATAATTTATTCACAACCTGCATGTCTGCTTTGCCCTTGCTTAGTCTTTTTACTTCGCCGGCAAACAAACCAATCAGTCCTTTTTTACCACTCCTATATTCTTTAACCTTATCCGGCATTTTGGTAATTACTTCATCCACCCATTCAGCTACCGATCCGCTATCGCTTTCCTGTAGCAGGTTTAATTCGGTTGCTATTTGTAAAGGCGTTTTAGCGGGGTCAACCATTAATGCCATCAAAATTTTGGTAGACGCAATACTAAAATTTACTTTTCCTTCATCTACCAACTGGATGAGTGCTGCTATTTTTATCGGTTTCAAACTGAATTCATCCAGTTCGATTCCATGGTCATTTAAATAAGATTTTACAGGCCCCATCATCCAGTTAACTGCTGCTTTATAATGAGTGGTATGTTTAATTATTTCTTCAAAATAATTCACCTGCAATTTATCACTACAGATTACCTGTGCATCATATGCAGGTAGTTGAAAAACCTCCCTGTATTTCTTTTCAAGTTCTTCCGGTAAGGCAGGTAACCCTTCATTTATTTCCTGCAAAAATGAATTGGTTATATGAAAAGGCGTAAGATCCGGATCAGCAAAATAGCGGTAATCGTCTGCATCTTCTTTGCTGCGCAATGAAAAAGTGGTGTTATTGTCTGCATCGTAACTTCTCGTTTCCTGTGTGATTTTTTCACCGCTTTCCACAATATCAATTAGCCGGTTTACTTCCAGGTCGATGGCTCTTTTTACGTTGCGGATGCTGTTCAAATTTTTAACCTCTACCCTTGTGCCTAATGTTGTTTCACCTTTTAGTCGGATGGAAATGTTGGCATCACAACGCATGCTTCCTTCTTCCATATTGCCATCGCAGATGTCCAGCCATCTTACCAGGCGCCTCAATTCTGTAATGTAAGCGAAGGCCTCATCGCTACTATGCAAATCAGGTTCACTAACTATTTCAAGTAAGGGAACACCGGCCCGGTTTAAGTCGATGGCTGTATAATGCTCATCCACATCATGCAGGCTTTTGCCAGCATCTTCTTCCATGTGAATACGGTTTAGTTGAATATTCCTTTCAACATCGTTCACTTTTATTTTTACAAAACCATTTTTACAAATAGGAGTGGTATGCTGACTTACCTGGTAACCTTTTGGTAAATCGGGGTAGAAGTAATTTTTTCGGGCAAAATAATTTTGCTGCTCAATATCGCAATGCAAAGCCAGTCCTAGTTTAATAGCGAACTCAATCGCTTTTTTATTCATCTTTGGTAATGTACCGGGGTGCGCCAGCGTTATAGGACTGATATGCGAATTGGGGGCTGCACCAAATGAGGCGCTATCACCACAAAAAAGTTTGCTTTTAGTCAGTAATTGTGCATGCACTTCCAGCCCAATTACTACTTCGTATTTATCATTTTTTATCACGGGGCAAAGGTAAGGAAGTTACCGGTTTGTGAAGCACGGGGTTAAAGGGCGAACATAACACTGGATGTGTAAAAATAAAATGCCATCAGCAAACAACGAAGGCTGCAAGCTAATGGCACGTGGGTACCTGGCTATACTTTATAAATCGGCAGTCTTTAGTTTTTTTGGAATTTTTATTTCAAAATCCATCTCTTTATTGCCCCGTTTGGCTTTTATAGGATAAGTTGTTTTTGATGCAGATAACCTCAACTGCTCACGGGCATCATCCGTATTTTCAATTTTTTCACCACCTATGGAGGTAATAAAATCATCCTTCTTTAGTCCTGCTTTTTCTGCTGCTGAACCTTCTTCCACCTCAATAACTTTTACATTTCCACCCTCTTCGGTATCCTGTATTTTAAGCCCTAATTTTTTTTGACGGGGGAAAGATTTTTCAAGTTGGATAAAGGGACTGTTACCAAATCCAGTACCGGGTGCGGGCGACTCGAAATCAAACACTCTTTCTTCGTTGACCATATCATCCCCGTTTACACCGGGTGCTTTGGGTGTAGCAAATTTCCGGATATTTACACGTGGACGAGTATAGTTGAAAGTCATGGCGCTGTTGGTTTTTCTTTCGCCGAGGGTAGCTTTAATACTGCCTGATTTCCCGTTCCTTAGATAGAATACTTTTACAACATCATTTGGCTTTTTTGAAGCAATTACCGCTGATAAGCTTTCACCATCTTCGATTTTTTCATCTCCCACTTTTGTGATAATATCATCTTTTTTTAAGCCCGCTTTCTCGGCTGCACCCGCTTTAACTACTTCGGTGATTTTTGCACCTCCAGTCGTTTTTTCGGTGGTTACTCCCAAAAATGGTTTAATCAATTCTTCCTCATTATTCCATTGGTTCATAAAATCTTCCTTAAACGGATATGAATTTGGTGGAATAGTAAACGCAAAAGCATTTCCGCCTTGCCTTACGATTATTTTGCGTTTATCAATGGTAACCTCGGCATCTTTAAACTCGTCCAGTGGTTTACCATTTACAGTGATCTGGTCACCATTAATATCGACTTTTAAATGCAACTCTTTACCGCCTTTATTTCGAATAATAATTTCCTCGGTCTCTTTACTTTTAGGGCTAGTGTTTTTCTCAGTAACTATTTCAACTTCTTTTTTTTCAATAGTTGTCTCTTGCGCATTAATGCAAAAGGGAAGACTCAACAAAGAGAGAAATGTGACACTGCTTATAAATTTTTTCATGATGTTATTTTTATGTACGAAAACATTAGTAGATCAAAAGTAGTAGTATTTATTGAATTACGAAACTATTCGCATATTTTTTACAGGCTTTAACATATTTTTTTTTCCAACCGGTTAAAAGCTTTCGTTGATTGTGATATACGGTTGTTATGATGGGTGTAAATTTTTACTATTGGTTAAATGGGGCAGCAGGCTTTAGATAATCTCAGCAATGTGTTTGTGTATATTGAGTGCAATTTTATCAGTCGGTACATCATTGTCATCATTGCCAAAAGGATCTTCAATTTCTTCTGCGATTAGTTCAAGACTTGCCAGCACAAAAAATACAAAGGCTACCACAGGCACCACATAGTAACCGAGGTTGAAAACATATCCAAACGGAAGCGTTGTTATATAAAAGAAAATAAATTTCTTGATAAATACGCTGTAAGAATAAGGAATAGGGGTGTTTTTAATTCGTTCGCAGGCGCCGCAGATATCAGTAAAAGACTGCAATTCTGTATTTAAAACAATCAATTGGTCGCCGCTTAATTTACCTTCTTTGTACAATTGATGTATGTGTTTGTACATCAGCAACGATATTTGATTGGGCACATGTTTATCCTTATCAATGTGTTTGATAAGATGGTGGTGTTCATCTTCTTCAAACAGTGCAAGCCTGGTATTTTCAGATTTAAGATGTTTATGTAGAGCAAAGGCATAAGCCGGTATAATTTTTCTGAAAAAGGTTCTTTGCTCCTGATCGGTTTCCGGAAGCATCACAGATAATTTCATTGCCAGGTTTCTGCTATTGTTAACCAGGCCTCCCCAAAGTTTTCTGCCTTCCCACCAGCGGTCGTATGCTGTATTGGTTCTAAATACCAACAGCATTGAAATGGCAAAGCCAAGCAAGCTATGCATTACCGGTATGTTTTTTACATGGCTTGTTTCAGCTAATTTAAAATAGGATGTTTCAAGAAATGCAATCAACCCGGAGTAAAGGCAAATAGCAATAATCAACGGGAATAGTTTTCTAAAAGTATCCGCCTTATGAAACCTGAATATAAATGTGAACCACTCTTTTGGATTGTAGCTGATCATGTTTGGTTGTTTGAACAAAGTTATTCAATTCATTGCCGCAACAAATTAACAGCAATAACAACGGCTCATGATTTTTTAAAAAGTTTTATATTGAAGGCTGTTAAATAAATGGTCACGCCGCTATCAATACGATTGAAAGTTGATTTATCTGTTGAAAGAAAATTGAACGGATATTTAAGTATGCCATTTCTTATGTCAAATGGATTCTTCAATCAACCATCCAATTGAAAAGGAGTACACGAATTTATTTTTTGTGCTTAGTTAAAAGGCTTTTTTGTAACCAGTTCGTTTAGTTTTGTTTTCACCTTTTCTACCTCAATGGTTTGTCTTTCCTGGGCTTTGACGTTGTATTCAAGATCGCTTTGTAATTTTCTAATTTTCTTTTCGAGATCTGCCTGATCTTCTTTTAAATTTGTCAGGTTTTTTTCTTCTTTTTTTACAATCGTTTGCTGGTTGGCGAGGTCTTTATCATAAACACCCAGTTTAACAGCAGGTATCATACCCAATAGAAAGGCATCTCCATTTTCTAATGCGGTAATCCCGGCTTTACCGGCGGCATCTGCTTTTAATTTTTCATCTGCAATTTCGCCTGGCGCCGAGGAAATGAAATAGATGAGGGTCTGATCTTTTTCCTTCTTACTTTTTCTTTCAACTTTAATGAATGCATCTACTGGTTTCACAGGATCAATGGAAGCCAATAAGACATTGCGATACACCATAAAACCTTTTATTTCCTTTGGCTTTGTACCCATTGATTTAAATTTTTGTTTGATGGCATCCTCCACAATATCTGAGGGGGCATTCAACTCAATTTCGTATCCATTGTAGTTACCGCCGTTAAACTCGATGTATGATTTTTTTGCTGTAGCATGTTTAAAGGTTGAATCCTGGGCAAAAGAAAAGCTAGCCGCTAAAATGAAAAAGGCAGTTATCAGGTATCTCATAATATTTAATTTTTGCGGGCAAAGTTAAGCACAAATTAAATAAATATATTAAAACGAGAATGTAACAGCAATAATAGGTTGCAGTTGAAATCCGATAGATCGGATATCGTAGTGTCAAGTGTTTGGTGAAGAACCAACCACGGACCGGAAATTTTAAAATAAAAGAACAAAAATATTTTTGGGAAAAAATAGCGCTTGAATTATCAATATAATAATCTGGTTAAGAAAAGTTTGGAGTGATTGTATTTTTCTTCTTTCAACAGTGTTATATGGTTTGGGAAATACATTTCAAAAAAACAGTGATAGAATCTGTTTAATTAAAAACCAGCTATGTATTTGATTTGAACTGCTATGTACTATTACTGTATTTTTATACAATGCAATCATTTACATTACTGGAACTTACTGGTAATACAGACATCTATTTGCTTGATCAGATTATGAAAGGACGATATAGTGAAAAGGATTTGGTTTTAGATGCCGGTTGTGGTTTGGGTAGAAACCTGCATTGGTTTTGTCTTAATCAAATTGATTGCTTTGGAATTGATATGGATGCAATGGCAATTGAACAGGTAAAACTCCAATATCCCAATATTCCGCCGGATCGTTTGCTGATTGGTCCAATAGAAAATATGCCTTTTGAAAATTGTTCTTTTGATCATGTCATCAGCAGTGCTGTCTTACATTTTGCTGAAAGTTATTTACAGTTTGATGCTATGATTCATGAAATGGTAAGAGTATTGAAACCGGAAGGAAGCTTATTTATCAGAATGACTTCAGCTATTGGAATTGAAGACAGTATCGTTCCAATGAGCGATGGTGTTTATTTTATTCCCGATGGCTCCACCCGATTTTTATTAACAAGGGCAATGATACAAAAACTGTTAAACGATCATCCAATAGTATTGATTGAAGAAGTGAAAACCGTGAATGTAAATGACACCAGGTGTATGACAACACTGGTATTTAAAAAAGTAAATTAAATTGAAGGTACCAACCGATCAGGCCCTGTAAAATTCATTCCATTATTTTAGCAATATTATTTCAGCTACTTTTATCGACTTAATTATAACAATGCACAGAATTAAACCAAACCTGGATATTATTTTAGACATACTCAAAGGATCGCTGGCAGCCTATCCTACTTCTAAATTTGTTGAAAGCTTATTGTATCAATACCAGGAAAGAGGAAGCCTTAGTAAAAAACAATTGGAAGGATTGATGAGTAAAGCTTCTAATGTAAGGTCATTAGCACCCGGTAAACTGGCCACCTTGGAAGCGATAATATTAAAGATGCCGAATCGGGAAAAAGCACCAGCAACGCTAACCATCGTAAAACCACCTGAGAAGCAAGACCCGCTGCAAAGTCAATTAACGGAAATCTTAGCAAAATATCCTCAACACAAAAGAGTACTTTTTATAAAATTAAAATACGATAACAATGAACCTGTTTCTCCATTGGAAAAATCTGAAGTAGAGCGGTTTCATAAATTGCTGATTAAATAGCATTCGCTGTCAATTTAGAATGTCCTTATTTTTAAATGAAAGAATGAAATTATTTTATTTTCGAAGACAAAAGCTAGATCCAAATTGTACAATTAAATAAGATGATTATTATTTTTAGAATTTCATTATTAGCCAGCTTTTTCCTGTTGTTTGATGACAACCCATCATTTGCACAAATCGCTGGTTGTACAGATCCTCTGTCCAATAATTTTAACCCGTTGGCCACCGTAAATGACGGCAGTTGCACTTACACAGTTACCAATTATACGCCACCAATAAAGGTAGATCCCATTAACACAGTCCTGGTAGAGAGTAGTGGATTACAAATGGCTGGTAATTATTTGTGGAGTTTTAATGATGGTGGTGGTGCTGCTGCCATTTATAGACTTGATACAATCTCCAATGCGATTCTGCAAAAAGTGAACCTTTCCGGTGCTGCGAATATTGACTGGGAAGACATTGGCTTTGATGGTGTAAACCTTTATGTAGGCGATTTTGGTAACAACTACAATGGAGCAAGAATTGATTTAAAAATATATAAATTTCCACTGGCTGCCATACCTGATTATATCAACAATCCAGAAGTGACCATCCCTTTAGGACAAATTGAAATCATTAATTTTTCCTACAGTGATCAGCCGCATCCCATTTTGCCAACATCAGTCAATCATACAAAATTTGATTGCGAAGCAATGGTAATAGATGGAGGGAAAATTCACCTATTTACAAAAAATTGGCTTGATTTAAATACAACGCACTACCAAATAAATTCGCTTACTGCCGGAACCTATATTGCCACTCCATTAGAAACGCTTGCTACCAATTACCTGGTTACTGCTGCGGATAAAACAGTGGGCAAAAAATTAATCATATTAATGGGGTATAAAAATTCGGGAACAGGTAGTCATTATTTGCATCTGTTTACAGATTATAGCGGGGAAAGTTATTTCAACGGAAATAAGCGACAGATTGATTTGCCGGATGCTATAGTGATGGGCCAGGCGGAAGGAATTAGTTTGAGAAATGACACTTATGGCTATATCAGTGATGAGAGATTTTCCCGAACAGTTTTTGGGATTGATTTAGTGGTGAATCAAAAATTACGAAGTTTTGATGTGGCGGCTTTTGTTACTGACTTAAAACCGGTATATACTTTTACAGGCAATGGTAATTGGAATGATGTAAACAACTGGGACAATCATATTTTTCCTCCGGCTTCTATTAATGTAGGCAGCGAAATAATCATCTCTCCGGTGCAAGGCGGACAATGTATTTTAAACATTCCTTACACCGTTACAGCGGGTGCAAAGCTTACTGTTAGCGCAGCTAAAAGTTTTATTGTAAAAGGAAACCTTAAGTTGAATTAATAGGTTGTATTTTATTTTGAAACAGGGTAAAGGCAAAATGAATAAAATAAAAGAAGCTACCAGAATAAATTTCTGGTAGCTTCTTTTAATTGATAGTTGTATATATAGAAGGTACGGATTAAAACGATTAACTAAATAAACCTCCCTTTTTTAATGAACGTGTTCCTTCACCAATCTTAAATCCATTTTGATAAATTTGAATGGTATAATTTCCTTGTTGAAAATTAACACCAGGCTTAAAAGCAAATTCTACATTTTTCTTTTTGGCTGTTTCTATATCGACCGGAACTTTAGCTGTAAAAGATTTATCTCCATCTTCACGGGTGGTAAATGTTCCTGAACCTAAAGCATCCACTGATAATGCCTTGCCATCAGGTCCTATTACCAGTACATATACATCAGTCATACCTGGTTGCGCAATGCGGTTGTTCACATCAAAGCTAACCACCAGTTTATCTACACGCTTTGCAACGGTTGAAATTTTTTCTTTACCATTGTTTCTAACGTTGATTGGTGTAATGCTAATGTTCGAAGCATTCAATGTAGAAGCTACCTCCACTTTCTTTTCCAGATCCTGTTTAACCACGGTTGTAGCAGTCAAGTCCGTTGTTAGTTTTTCTTTTTCCTGAGTAAGTACAACTTTATCATTCGATAGGGTTGTATTTTCTTCTGTCAAACGGGCAACTTCTACCTGCATACTTTCAATCTTTCCGTTTAAAGATTCAATCAACATTTTTGCTCTTGATAATTCAGCAGCAGTTGCATTTTTCTTATTTAAAATACTGCGGATTTCAGTTTTTACTTTGGCGATTTCACCGTTTTTTACTGTCAGCTTCCCTTCTAAACCCTTATTAATAGTCGACATACTATCAAGTCTTGCCAATGAAGCATCAAAGCTTTCCTGAACTTTACTTTTCTCATCAGAGACTGAAGCAATCTGTACTTCCTTCTGGGTTAAAACTTCACTTGTTTTATTTTTATCAACAATCATATATCCACCCAGGCCTATTACACCTGCAGCTAAAACACCAATGATGGCATTCTTAAAATTACTATTGCGCACTGGTTCATTTAGTGCATCTGTTTTTGGAAAATTATCGGTAGTATTCATAATATTAAGTTTTTTATTTTTTAAGTATTAACATTTATTGGCGCCTGGGTACCAGTTTTCCAAAACCGTGCCATAAATCTTTTGAGTGTCGTTTTAAGTCTTTCAAAACAGACCTCATCTGCTAAGAACCATCCATTAAAAAATGGATAACTGTAAGGCAGAAAAAAAGGAATGGATGGTTGTAAACTAATCGATTACTGCATTGTTAAAAAAACAAAAAACCGGCAAATTTTTGCCGGTTTTTTAGTGAAAATATTTTTTAAAGGCACCTACCAATCTACTTCATTGCTGATCCTGTTTTTTACCTGGGGATAAATATTGCGATATAGCCTGTCTAAAATATCTTCTCTGGTGGGGTTATTATAATTGTTGTTTACAAGTACCCAGTCATTGTCACTCAATGCCCTGCGGTCGCCTGTAAAAGTTGCTTTTTCTTCCAGCCAGTTATAGTTGTCGCTATAGGAATTATTGGTAATACTTCTCCGGCTTGTTACTTCCACAATATTCACATCCATTTGAGCACTTGCATTAAAAGACTGTTTCTGAATATTGAGGGTAGCATACACTCTTTGATAAACAGGTTTTCCTGAACTGTCTTTTCCACTTTGTATTTCTTTGCTTACGTTTCTTGAGTAATTGTAAACGGATGGTCTGGGTATATCCATATTTCGCAGCCTAAGATCAACTACCCAGTCGGGCTCAATATTGTCACGTCTGGCCTCCCACTCAGTGTAAAATCTGGCTGGATACCGGGTTGCATATTTGCCGCCCAAATCTCTGATCAGACTTTGTTGAAAATATTCATTACTATAATTGTAACCGGTATTACCCCATCCGGCATTAAAGAAAAAAGAATTGTCCTGAACAGGATTCACCAGCACATTTAAAATGCTGCTGTTATAAGCCTCATCCATTTTAGCCTTGCTATCTTTAAAATCTTTCACCCACGTGCCAGACTTCTTAAAAGCTGAATAAGCTTTTTTTGCATTCTCCCGATTGTTGCCTTGAAGGTAATTTTCTCCAAGCTGGTAGTAGTCTTGAGCCGCAGATTGTTTTATGTCAGTTATTTCATTAAAATAGTTTGCAGGTGATACAAGCTGTCTTGAAGCAGCAGAGTTATCAATCGCATCATAAATGTGTTGAAGTATGTTGTATTCATTGTATAATTTTTCCCACTTGCTTATCTCATTATAGCTATTGTAGGTAGCAATTTTTTTCAGGTGGCGCTGCTGAACCTGTTTGTACACAACTGGTAAAGCGGCAGTAGCAGCTTCATCGCTGCTTTGTTTGTTTAATTTTTTTACTACATCGAATAGCGTCTTATCCTCATCACCACGCAGTAAATAATCTTTGCTTGATTTGCAGGATGCAAATAGAACAATAGTAATTAGGGCAGGTATAAATTTTTTCATATCAGGTGTTGTCTGTTATTGAATTATTTGCAAAGTGAATACCAGAAAAATAGGTTTAAAACTTGTTATCGTTATTTTAACACTGTGATTAAATTAAAGTGTGATCGAAAAAGGAGTAACTAGTAGCCAGAAAATTTTTCAGCAATCCTATATTTAGTATTCATTTAAGGAAACTAAAATTCTACCCTTGTTTACAAACGATCTGGTTCCCAAAACCAGCATCCGAATCTAAATTAGTATTGAGTTATCAAATCAACAAACGGTTACTATTGATACCAACCCCTTCTCATTACTCTATAAAGATAACCTGTAGAATCCAGGTTCAAAGATTGGGGAGGTTTGCATTATTAGTAAAAGGGTCTATTAAGCCGTTCTATTTAAGAATCTTCCAATCTTTCTTTCGTATCCATAATCCATTCAACCAGTTATTTTGCCGTTTGTCAAAAAGAAAATTTTTTTCTACTCTGCCAATATGCCTGTAATGCAATACAGACAGGGGTTTCAGTGAAAGCCCATTAATGCTTACCGCCCACTACTAAAAAATAAATGGTATTATGTGTTGCATAGTACTAGGAACATTATATCTTTGTGTAAGAAAGGTAATAAAAGCAATGGTGATTTGAATATCCGGAGTTTGAAAATTTACCCGCAGATAGAACCTTTCAGTATAGCCATGAATTTTTAAAAATTGAAGCCATGAACATTGATAACACAGCCAGCCAGATGCGGAAAGGAGTTTTGGAGTTCTGTATTCTTTCGGTGATCAAACAGGGGGAGGCCTATCCATCAGATATCATTGATAAGATGAGGGCAGCCAACCTGAATATCCTTGAAGGAACATTGTACCCGCTTCTTACCAGGTTAAAAAATGCAGAGTTTCTTACTTATCGTTGGATAGAGAGCAATAGCGGACCACCACGTAAATATTTTTCATTAACAGAAAAAGGTGCTGCATTTTATAAAGAATTGGAAGCCACCTGGAATGAGCTGGCCAATGCAGTAAAGGCACTTTCCAAAGCCGAACAGGCATTTTCAGCAGAGCAGGCACAATCTGCCGAGAAGGATCAAACGGATAGCCATAACTCAACAATCGTTCAGGATTAAAACTTCAACACCCCTCAACAAAAAAGCATAGCAATGCCCAGATAGGGTTCGGTATGTTTTGGGAACAACCAACTAGCGAAACATTCTAACACATTTAGCCATGAAACAAGTAATAAACATCAACTTCCACGGACAAGTAGTTCCGATTTAAGTCTCCGCTTTTGAGTTACTTAAGAATTACACCGATAGCCTTTCCCGCTATTTTGCCAACGAGGAAGGAAAAGAGGAAATCATCAACGATATTGAAAGCCGCATTGGTGAACTATTTCAGGAGAGGTTAAAGAAAGGCGCAACCTGTATTACTGATGATGACGTAAATGCCATCATTAAAAGTATGGGACGGCCGGAAGACTTTGAAGAGGAGGACAACACTGCTCCAAATCAAAACAACGGTTCACAATCTAAAGGACCGGAACCGCTTCCCCCATTTACCGCTACATCCAAACGTTTGTTCAGAAATGAGAACGATAAAGTGATAGGAGGTGTTTGTGGTGGATTGGCCAACTACTTTGGTTTAGATACTATATTGGTAAGAATTATATTTGTAGTGATCGCCTTTGCAGGTGCTGGAATTTTAGCTTACCTGATTTTATGGATAGCAGTGCCAAGCAGTGCTTCCAATGAAATTGGTGCAACCCGAAAGAAATTATTCAGAGACCCGGATGATAAAATTATTGCTGGTGTGTGTAGCGGTATCGGTAACTATTTTGGCATTAGCTCCTGGGTACCAAGAATATTGTTTTTACTGCCTTTTTTATCAATCGTATTTCGTTGGAGCAATTGGGGCTTTATGGATTTCCCCAACTTTCTTAACCTAACTTTTAGTCCCGGTTCATTGATTGTGTACATCATATTGTGGTTGGTAATCCCGGAAGCTACCAACACCGCCGAAAAACTGGAGATGAAGGGCGAAAAGGTAGATCTGAATTCAATTAAGAACTCCGTTGTGGGAGAAATGAAGGGTGTACAACAAAGGGCAGAAAAATTTGGACAGGAAGCAAAAACATTTGCCCAGGAAAAAGGACCAGTATTGGGTGCAGAAATGAAAACAGTGGCAAAACGCACCAGCCGTTCGTTGGGAGATGTGATTGTATTTATCGTAAAAGCATTTGCTTACTTTATTATCGGTTGCGTAGCTTTTTCATTGGTTGTAGGATTATTTGCTTTGGCCATCTTTTCAATTGGAATATTTCCTTTAAAGAACTTTGTATTGAATGATGGATGGCAAAATTACCTGGCATGGGGTACTTTATTGTTCTTTATCGCAGTGCCTGTAATAGGTGTTATTACCTGGATCATTCGCAGGCTTGCAAAGATGAAAAGTAACGGTAAAATTTTAAGGTTTTCCTTTATCAGCCTTTGGATTGTTGGATGGTTTTGCTTTATCTCCATGGTGGCTTCAGTTGCCAAAGACTTCAAAAGCACCAATGACATTTCAGAACAGGAAATTTATCTAAATAATCCTTTGGTAAAAAAGCTTGAGTTAACTACCAATTCACCGTCTAAAAAATATTTCCGTAATAAATTCTTTCGCCTGGAACCTTTTGAAGGAATGGATGACGATACAGTATTTGTAAAAAATGTAGAAATAAAAATTGTCAAGTCACCCAATGATAGCTTTAGGGTAACCCGGTTAAAAATGGTGAATGGCCGTACCCGCCGTTTTGCTGATACGTTGGCTAACCTGATAAGCTACAACGGTGAACAAAGAGATTCCTTACTCGTGATGGACAAAGGCATTGCAATTACCCGTGAGAATAAATTTCGTAACCAACGGGTAATAATCACTGTGTATGTGCCGGTAGGAAAAGAAATAAGAATCGACAAGAGCCTCGGCTGGGGAGATAATGTTTACTTTGGCGGTAATTGGAACGATGATGAGTTTAACATTGACAGTGATGAGGAAGAGAGAGGATGGGAGTCTAATAGAAATTATATCATGAAAGCTGATGGTTTGTATTCATTGGATGGTGAGCCCGCAAACTGGGATAAAAGACAAAGGAAGAACAAGGTTAAAATAGGAAAAGACGGAATAGAAATTAATGACAATGGAAACAGAATTCGCATAGATAAAAACGGAGTAAAAATTGACGAATCAGGGGACGGTTACCGGTATGATAACAACCAACCGGCAAATGTATTGGACTCTTTAAAACTTAAACTGGAAAGGGAACAGGAACTTCTAAAAGACTCTTTGGAAAAGGTAAAAGAAAACATCGATAAGCAATTAGAAAAAATAGGTAGTAGTAAAAATGAACCGGAGGCGCTGAGCAGTTATAACCTGCAATCTTACCTGTTGCTGGTGCATATTGATTAAAATAGTTTCAATAGTTGAGTTGAAGTGAAACAAACAGCGGTCCTGTCAGCAATGGCAGGACTTTCTGTTGCTACAATGCCCTTCCATAATGAAAAAAACTGCATGAGGTTCTGTTATGAGTAAATTGACGATTCGGTTTGTTCCTTGATATATCTGGTGGTGAATGTTCAATAGTGATTTTGACCAGTCTTCATTAACACTTAACTCTTCACTAATTGTGGTACAATGAAAAGTAATTATTGGATAAAAAATCTGTTTACCTATGTTGTTTAAAAACAAGCCACAGCTATTTACCGCCGCCAATTTATTTTATTTTACTTTTGTCCTCGTCAATTTTTATTCGTTTAAACAATTACTTGATAATGAAAAGCACCCCGTTTACAGCAAAGCACATTGCCCTTGGAGCCAAGATGGCTGAATTTGCAGGATTTAATATGCCCATTAGTTATTCGGGTATTAATGAAGAACATGCTGTTGTAAGAAACAATGCGGGTGTATTTGATGTAAGCCACATGGGCGAGTTTATCCTGAAAGGTGAAAATGCCCTGGACCTGATACAGCGGGTAACTACCAATGATGCGTCCAAACTTACTGCCGGCAAAGCGCAATACAGTTGCCTGCCCAACAATGATGGCGGCATTGTAGATGACCTGCTGGTGTACTGCCTCGAAGAGAATAAATCTTATATGCTGGTGGTAAATGCCGGTAATATTGAAAAAGACTGGAACTGGATTAGCAGCTTTAATGACAAGGCTGTTGAGATGCACAATATATCTGCAGAAACCTGCCTGCTGGCAATCCAGGGCCCCAACGCAACAAAAATTTTACAATCCTTAACCACTACTGATATACTCAATCTTAAGTACTACACTTTTGTAAGGGCCAACTTTTCCGGAGTAGATAATGTGATCATCAGCGCAACAGGTTACACTGGTGCAGGTGGTGTAGAAATATATTTTGAAGATAAAAACGATGCTGCCGATAAAGTTTGGAATGCAATTTTTGCTGCAGGTGCTGCCCAGGGCATTAAGCCAATCGGATTAGGAGCAAGAGATACACTAAGATTGGAAATGGGCTTTTGTTTATATGGCAACGATATCAATGATACCACTTCTCCGCTTGAAGCCGGATTGGGCTGGATCACCAAATTCACCAAAGAGTTTACTAACAGCACATTTTTTGAAAAACAAAAAGAAACCGGAGTTACCAAAAAATTGGTAGGTTTCGAAATGCAGGAAAGGGGGATAGCCCGCCATGATCATGAGATCAAAGCATTTGACGGAAGTGTAATTGGAGTAGTTACTTCAGGCACACAATCACCATCACTGGGAAAAGCAATTGGCATGGGCTATGTTGAAACAAAATATGCTTCAATCGACAGCGAAATTTTTATCAGCATACGCAATACATTGCTAAAAGCCAAAGTAGTAAAAATGCCTTTTGTTTAATGGATGAATGATTGATCGATGGATTATCTTAAAGTGGAAGGCATTACCTACTTAAAAATTTCATTAACGTTTAATATTGATCTATCTCCTTGCTCTTGTTCATGCATTTTTTGAAGTTGTCGCATTGCCTTATTCACCTTCCAAACAAACGGTAGCAATGGATCGAAATCCTCTATAAGGTTTGCAGGCTTTTGCTAAAACATCGTCAACTATTTATTCATTAATTATTCAATAAAATTGTGTCTAAAATCCACCTCACTACCGTAATAAACGCTCCGGTTGAAAGAGTGTTCGATTTAAGCCGAAGCATTAACCTGCATAAAATATCTACTGCCCAAACAAACGAAGAAGCCATAGCGGGTGTAACTTCTGGACTGATCAACGAGCATGAAACAGTTACCTGGCAGGCAAAGCATCTTTTTAAAACAAGACGCTTTACATCAAAAATAACCACCATGAAAAAGCCGCTTCATTTTACCGATGAAATGATAGCGGGTGATTTTAAAAGTTTTAAGCATGAGCATCATTTTAAGTCGATTGAAAACGGTACACTCATGATAGACCTGGTTGAATTTGAGAGTCCATATGGCGGATTGGGTAAACTGGTAAATCAATTATTTTTAAAAAACTATATACAGAAATTGCTGGTCAACAGAAATGCTGTGATAAAAGAATACGCTGAAAGCCAAAAATGGCAAGTGATTTTGAATTAAAATAAATTAAATGCAAACAGCAAAACCAAGCTTATATACTTCCCTTTCACCAGCTCTACTCCATTTATATGATGTAAGTAGAAGTATCGTTGTAATCATTGATGTATTAAGAGCAACCTCTACCATTGCAACAGTATTGTACAATGGAGCAAAACATATTATTCCGGTAGATAGTGTTGCAGAATGTATTCGTATTGGAAAACAAATAGAAGGAATTACGGCCGGCGAAAGGGATGGACGTATAGCCGAAGGATTGGTGCATGGCAATTCGCCATTTGAATATCCAAGAGAATTTATCAAAGGGAAAACACTGGTGCTTACTACTACCAATGGAACAAAATTATTGCACATGGCATTGGAAAAGGGAGCCAAGGAGATTATTACGGGATCATTCCCAAATCTTACCTCTGTATGCGATTACCTAATAGCTATGAAAATGCCGGTAATATTGGCCTGCGCTGCCTGGAAGGACCGGGTAAATATTGAAGATACCCTTTTTGCAGGAGCTGTTATTAGCAGGGTTAAAGAACAATTTACTATCAATTGCGATTCTTCACAGTTGGCCGAGACACTTTATGATGAGGCAAAAGGTAATTTGTATGAATTTATGAAATCTAAAAATGCGTCTCATTATCATCGCCTTACCAATTTTGGCCTCGAAGCCGATATCCGCTATTGTCTTACACTGGATAACGCAGACGTTTTGTGTGTGTATGAAGGTGGAAAACTGGTGAAGGGAGTTATTCCTTCGTAAAATTATTTTCAAGTAAAATCAATTTCCGGAAGCCTGTTTTTAAACACAGGTTGCTCCAATCTGAAAAATTGAATTTTGTTTCTTTAAGAAATCCGGCAGTTCACCGGATTTTTTAATATCTCTGTATGAGAAGATTGATTTAGAAAACGCTATTGCAGAAATTTTCTTTAATTTTGCAAATTGGCTTTTACTGAACGGGTTATTCAATTTAAAAGGGATTTCCAATCATTCATCCTACATCTAAATAGAACTTCATTTTGGCGTTATCTCATTTAATTAAATACGTTTACAACACAGGTTCCGATGAGGTTATCCGGCGAGGAAAAAAAATTCATGCGATTGGTTATGTGGAGCTGGTTGAGCATGATGAATTGTTGAACAGTGTAGTATTTAGAGTAAAGGATGACACTTACAGCACCTACTACAAGGTGAATATTCAAAAATATTTAGATCCCAGTGGGCTTTCAATGCGCTGCACCTGCCCCTACAATTTAGGCGATATTTGCCGCCACGAGGCAGCAGCACTTTTTCAGTTACAGGAATTGATTGATAAGAATATGCTGGGCAACAGCCATGCAGCTTACAACCAGCGACATACCGTAGCTAAAATGAAGCACATTGATCTTAAATCGATTCGGCTGCTTACATCACCGGAAACTTACGATGCCGCTGAAACATTTTTGGAAACCAGCAAAGCGAAAGTACTAGTGGCTGCCAATGAACGGGTAGAAGCTGAGGTTACACAGGAAGGGCAGACATTCCTCGTAGTAGTTCAGAAAAACGACGAGCGGAATTTTGACACATCCTGTAAATGTGATGAATCAATTTACCCATTGTGTTTTCACAAAACAGTGGTGTTTTTACAGCATTTCAGACAATATGGTCCTTACTATTTTGATAGCATTCGCAATTGGGATAAGGAAAAGAACAAGCTCTTGCAGATTTATGGTTATAACCTGGACGATGATTTAAAAGACAAATTTGAATTTGTTTATAAAGAAGGTAAACCCTTTTTAAAAGTATTGGATATATCCATAAAAAGAGTAACGCAGGTAATTCCACCAGCACGTCCATCTTATATGCAGGATACCCGTGCAACCCAGGAGCCGGAAGTGGAAGTAACAGAAAACGCTACCAAAAAATTGGGACTTGTCTTCAATTTCAATGCAACTGTTTATCCCTATTTTGTAGTAGATGCGATACAAGGAGAAGCCGATGATAACAATAGTAAACTATTGGGGAAGGTAGAAAAATTGGACCTAACTAAATATGTGAACACCGAACTATTTAGTGAGGATGATAAAATGCTATTGCAGCAAATAAGAAAAATTCAAACTTCGGAAGTAAATAAATACCTGAATCGCAATTCACCTTTTAGTGGTATTTGGGAAAACATCATTCAAACCGATGGGGATGAATTACCGGAAGAGACCAAATCCCTGATAACAGAATATTTTCAGCCCAAACTTAAAAAAATATTTGAAGAACAAAGTACCAATCCGTTCATTTATTATTTACCTGAAAAGAAGGTTTTTAAAACGGATAACCTGGCAGAGGTGGTGTTGAGCGATCAATTTATTGAGCCGCAGTTCAAAATTATTTCGCAGGATGATCATTTTGAACTACAGTGTCGCTTTAATATCAATGGTGCCGAACAACCGGTTACAAATAATGAATGCAACAATAGCATCCTCTTTTTATACAATCATACTTTTTACCTGTGGCAAAAGCCGGAAGATGTGTTGCAGGCAGAAAAATTTATTAAAAAAGGCAATATCAAACTGACGAAAGAAAACTGGACTTCGCAGATGCAGAAACTCATCATGCCATTGACCCAAAATTATAAAGTTGAGTTTGATAAAACTTTAATAAGAGAAGTAAAAAGTGGCGAGCCGGAAGTAAAACTAATGTTGCAGGAAAAGGGAGATTACCTGGTATTTCAGCCCATATTTACCTATAAGGGATTTGAAACGAAAGCTTCCGATAAAGACACTATTACGATACCGGATGGCGATAAAATTTTAATTGTACATCGTAATAAGGAAGCAGAAATGCGCTTTCTGGATAAACTCAGTGCATTGCATTCGCAGTTCATCCGTCCGCAGGAGGGCAACAGCTTAATATTAAAAGGTCCGGATGTATTGAAGAATAACTGGTTCTTTCTTTTTGTAGATTCTATGAAAGAAGCTAAAGTGCCGGTATTTGGTTTTGAGGCGCTCCGTAATTTCCGGTTTAACACTGCAAGGCCATCCACCCATATTCATGTAAGTAGCGGCCTTGATTGGTTTGATGCAAAAGTAGAAATTGATTTTGAAGGACAAAAGGTAGGCATCGCCGACATTAAAAAGGCATTGGCTTCCAAGCAGTCTTTTGTGCAACTGGGCGATGGAACCCTTGGTATTTTGCCCGATGAGTGGCTTAAAAAATACTCCCTGTTGTTTAAAGTAGGTGATGGCAAAAGTGATAAACTGCGCTTGTCGAAATACCATATGAGTGTGATAGATGAGCTGTATGAAAACCGCAACGCATCAGAACTGAGTTTTGCCCTGGATGAAAAATTTGAAAGATTAAGGGAGTTTAAAAATATACCAGAGATTGAAGCACCTATCAATCTGCAGCCGATACTAAGGCCCTATCAAACAGCAGGCTACCAATGGTTGAATTATTTAAATGAAGTGGGTTGGGGTGGTATACTGGCAGATGACATGGGGTTGGGTAAAACGGTACAGGCACTCACCATGCTGCAACATTACAAAACGCAGGAAGGGAAACTAATGGCAATTGTAGTTTGTCCAACTACGTTGATCTATAACTGGGAAAATGAAATAAAAAAGTTTACACCTGACTTAACCTACCGCATACACCATGGCAGTCTTAGGGTAAGAGATATGGTAGAACTGCAAAGCGCAAATATCATCATCACAACCTACGGCACACTGCGTAGCGATATACAAGTACTGCTGAAAATTTTATTTGATTATGTGGTATTGGATGAAAGCCAGGCGATCAAAAATCCGGCATCAAAAGTTACAAGGGCAGCTTGTTTGCTGACAGCAAAAAACCGGATATGCATGAGTGGTACACCCCTTCAGAATAACACGTTTGATATTTTTGCCCAAATGAATTTCCTTAATCCGGGATTGCTGGGTAGTATGGATTTCTTCCGCAATGAGTTTGCCAACCCGATTGATAAGTTTGGCGAGCAGGAACAAAAGGATCATCTCCGCAAATTACTATATCCATTTATCCTGCGCCGCACAAAAGAACAAGTGGCGAAGGATTTGCCGGAAAAAACAGAAACCATTTTGTTTTGCGAAATGGAAAGCGAACAAAGAAAGATTTATGATGCTTATAGAAATAGCTATCGTGATAAAATCATGGGCGTAATTGATCAGCAGGGTATCGACAAATCGCAGTTGACCATTTTGCAGGGCCTAATGAAGTTGAGGCAGATTTGTGATAGCCCGGCCATCTTGAATGAAGAAGACAAGCATCCAAACCACTCCATCAAGCTGGATGAATTAACAAGAGAAATACAGGAAAACATCGGTGAACACAAAGCATTGATCTTCTCCCAGTTTTTGGGTATGCTGGGTTTAATAAAAGACAAATTACGGCAAGAGGGTGTTCCTTTTGAATACTTTGATGGAAGCACAAGCATCAATGACCGCCAAAAAGCGATTGAGAATTTTCAGAACAATGACCAGTGCAGGGTATTCCTGATTTCATTAAAGGCCGGTGGTGTGGGTCTTAACCTTACTGCTGCAGATTATGTTTATATAGTTGATCCATGGTGGAACCCTGCTGTAGAACAACAGGCAATAGATCGTACGCACCGTATTGGGCAAACTAAGAATATTTTTGCTTACAGGATGATATGCATCGACACCATCGAAGATAAAATTCTGCAGTTGCAGGAGCGTAAACGAAAACTGGCAAGCGAGCTCATTTCAGACGATGTTAATTTTGTAAAAGCATTGAGCAAATCTGATGTTGAATACCTGTTTAGCTAATGGTTTACAAATCAACTACTAGGAAGAAATAAAATCTTTCAAACGCTGAAACTCTTTTTTATCGCTTGATACAAACAGTGCACAGAAAACTTCGTTGAAAAACTTGGATATTCCTGCGAATAAATGGATTGAATTGGTTTGGCTGGTCATAGATATTAAATTTGAACATAAAGTTAATTTTTAACAATTTCTAAACCATTAGTAAAAGTTCGGAATTTTAGTAGTAGTAAATCCCGAAGGAATGGCGTGGTTTTGCAATTTTTAGTAACTACATCTCTACAGTTTCAATGTAAAAGAATCTAATTCGCAGCTTTTATATTTTCAGATGAATCAAAAAATACTATTTCGTTTACGCTTGAATATGGCGAAATTTCTTAACTGAATTAGCGGTTCATTTGTTACCAGCCCATCCAAAGCATACCGGCACCACATATAAAAATGGTTAATCCGCCTAAAGCATGCATGTACTTTTCGAGTTTTTCGGTTTTTACAAATCCAATTCCGTAGTAGCCCAATAGTACCAGCGTGAGCATGGTTAACAGTGTAACGATTGTGTAGATACTAACCAATATAGCCATACCAATCCAGCTAGCCTGTGCGGCCGGAAAAAAAAGCAAGGGAATCATTGGTTCGCACGGCCCTAATAGAAAGATGATGAACATTACCCATGGCGTTACTTTATATCGTTCATTTGGAACAACTGTTTCGCCGTGATTGTGTTGAAAAACATAGATGTCTCCATTTTCCTGTAAATCAAAATGTTTGTGTGGCGTATTTTTATAGGCACGGTACAACCCCCAACTGCCATAGCAAAAGCCAAAAATCAACATCAGCCATGCGGCCACTCCTCCACGAATACCTTCCAGCCAGCTTAACTTTGATAAAGACCAACCAAGGGCGGCACCACCCAAACCTAAAATGACGGAACTCAATACATGGCCTGAACCGCAGATAATCGTCCAGCCAATCGTTTTGGCGGGCGACCAATTCCTTGATTTGGATAAGGCAATAAACGGAAGATAATGATCTGGCCCCATTAACGTATGCAGGCTGGCAACCGAAATGGCTGCAATGATCAATAGACTCATCTCAGACTGCATGGGCAATGGTTTTAGGTGAAACGGTTTGGGGTAAAATGCCGGCAACCGCTTTCAGACAGTTGTGTAATTGCTCTGCTTTTTGCCCCAATATTCTTATCACCAATCC